>JGI24700J35501_10930022_pt1 | contig 11052 bp, 4 predicted proteins | sample TergutTh196P1_FD_35501 | JGI IMG/M metagenome (IMG submission 35501) | reverse complement strand
GTACTGAATTTTTTAAACATGCTGCACACTCTCCGTTTTTTTTTCTCTTCAAAATGCCGTTTATTTCATAATGCTTCCTTTTTTGGTTCCTGTATTATTCACATTTTACATACATGGTATGCTAAAATTTAAATACCAAATTCCAGTGCTAAAAGGTTAATAGACCCAGTGCAAAGTTAAAGCAGATCAATTTCCCCCCACTGTTCTCACCACCCTGTTCTAATAAAACACCAAATTCAGATCTGTTTAGGCAATTATAATTGTACTTTTTATTTATTATAATTGTACTGGAGGGGGCATGTGGTGGTGAAGTGGTTAAAGCACTACGCTACAAACCAGCAGGTCACAGGTTTGATTCCCGGTGATGTCACTGGAATTTTTCAATGACATAATCTGTGGGGTGTTCTTCGTCAGGGTCACCAATATATGTGGGGTGTTCTTCGTCAGGGTCACCAATATATGTAGGGTGTTCTTTGTCGAGGTCACCAATATATGTGGGGCGTTATTTGTTGCAGTCACCAATATATATGGGATACTGAAGGATTGTTTGCAGTGACAGTCACAGTATAACACATAACCATATTTATTATGGTCTCAGTCGTACAGTTGGTGTCGTATGAATTGCGGCTCGGTTGCTGAGATTAGTTGTGTATGTTACTGGGCCTTCCCCAGTAGTGTTGGCCGCAGGCAGAGAGCAGGACTGCTGTGTAGTGAGGAGGCCTCCGGTCAGTTGTGAGCGATGATGTACTGTTGGATGTGCGGCTGACTGGCCGGAGGTCTCCAGTGAATTGTAGCGGCTGATGCAGGTGCAGTTGCAGTTACTGGCTGCTGCTGGGTAGCATGCTCTGCTGAGCGACGTAGTGCCTGGTCCACAAGGCATTGTGGCCGGGCAGTTGGGCGTCTTTTCTTCCTTCTTGATGGTCTGGTCTGGCTATCCTATCCTGATATGCTGTCTTATTGTAGTGAGCGTTAAATGAATCTCAGCTTGGAAAGGTGGCCCCTTTTATACAGGTCTCTGCTGGTCAGCCTGCTCTGCCATTGGTTAGTTGTCGTAGTTGGTAGGCATGGCTTGCTGTATCAGTACCTGTGGTTTGAGGCATGGAAGGGGCCGTTTTGCTAATGCCGTTAAGAAGCTTTGGGATGGGTGATTGGAGACAGAGATAGAGGGAGCGAGAGAGTGCTTCTGCTGTGATGGGAAGCGGTGCTTAGTCATGGAGTGTGGAGCAGAGACTGGTGTTAGAGAGAAGGGGGGAGATAAGCTGTGAAGGGAAACGGAGAAATAGTTGTGGATTGATATGGTGTGTAGATCAGAGACTAATGAGAGGAGAGCTGTGAGGATAGATGGAGAACTGAATAGAGGAAGGAGATGTGCTGTAATGTGGGTGTTCCCACAAATCCTTCCAGTCACACTATGGCCCTGGGGCTGACTCAGCCTCTAACAGAAATGAGTACCAGGTGTATTTCCTGGGGGTAAAGGAGGCTGGTGCGTACGGCTGACAACCTTACCACCATCCTGTGCCATTTTCATGAAATCTGGGAACCTTAACTTCCTGGAACCCTCTGGGCCACCCAGGCCTGTGATGGGACTGCTTTACCTTTTTTATAATTATAATGGAACCAGTGTGCTATTATGTGGCAGGGTTAAACATAATATGTGCTTGCTAATCCAGTGTTTGGAGCTCTGATTTCTACAGATAACCCTCTAATGGGTCCTTTTCATAGATGTTATAGCTCTAGAGTGATACTGTGAAATCACATTTTCACCAGATATTTACACCAAGAACTTGAGAGGTTCTTACAAGACAGCTGGTAGATGTTATTGTCATTGTATAATGCTGCAGTGCTGACCAAAGCATAGGTTCTTCTTGACTGCTTCATAGCTTACTGCACTTTCACTGAAAATTTGTTCCATGAATGTGATGAATGTGAGAAGTTCTTGAGAGAAAGCTTGGTAGATATTACCATTGAAGTATGATGCTGCGGTACTGACGAGTATAAGTTCGTCTTGATTCTTTAATAACTTAATATGGTTTAATTGAATTTTCATGCCATGAATTTGGAAATTTCTTAATAGATAGCTTGATAGGTTATAAAGGCAAAGTGTGATGCTTCGATGCTGACTGAAGCATAGATATCTGTTGGGTGGTTCTTCATGGCTGCTGCCATATGATGGTGCCAACATAAGTAACTCAGATTTTATTTGCATGGGACCCACACCACAACCCAGGCTGTATCTTTACTGGAAACCTTGCCATTACAGTTGCATGTCAGTGAGTAAGGTATGAGGTGTATCATATATTTTCCTTACTGGCAACAAGATGACGATGCTTCAGTTGATACAGAGCTTTTAAACTAGGCAGATGTAGGGTAAAAGTCTGTGGTGTCTCACTTGGTGTTGATTTCAAAGTTCTAGCGTGTGTCATAGTGATCTGATACATTCTGAAATGTGTGTATGTGTTTTGTGTCATCTGAGGTTTTTGATCATTTATAAAATGTTAAAGTGTAAAGAGCAGTATATGTGCATCAGGTTTGCTTCGAATTAGGCAGAACTGCAACTGATGCCTTCAAGATATTAAAGAAGATTTCCAAACAGAGGATGTTAGCAAGTGCTTCCAACACTTGGGCAGTGACTGGGCTTGTGTCAAGTTGCAAGGCAATTACTTTGAGTAGCATGTGCATGCTGTTGTCTTGGAACCAAAATATCATCTGGTAACTTAATGATCACAATTCATTTCTTTGTGCAGAACAGAAATATAGCTGGTTACCATATTATAAAGACACATCAATAATACTACAAGCCTTATTCCAGATTTAGGTTGTCATTGGCCAACATGGTTGGAACTTTGGTAAACATGAATTAACAATAGATTTGTTTTTGTGAGATTTGCAGGCTTCCTGCGTACACTGCATAACATCCGAAAAGAATGAAGGCCTGAGGTCTTTGTTGTTATGTCCAAAGACATGTAAATTTATGTGATGTGCAAAAATAATTCCTTAAGTACTGACTTTTGTCATATCTGTAGTTGGACTGACCCAAGCACAGTGTAATTGTGTTGTAAGATTGATGTGTTCAGTTACTATGTAAGGCCCATAAAGGAGTTGGCGTTGGTTTTTTAGCATAATTATTTGATAAAAATTCTTGTACTTATACCAAATGAACATCCATGTCCAGCTTTCACAGCTGGCGTGCAGTGAATGGAATCAGCTTTTAATGTTGGGCTGTGAGGATGAATGAAGGTTCCCAGGCAGTGTTTAGGGCGAATGAATCCAGGTGTTATCTGGTGGCCCACATATAGATTCTGCAGGTGGGCATTGTTGGAGGTGACAGCCTGACTGGTGGGAGGAGGACTGCATTACTTAACACTAGTGGAGTGTCCACGTGGTCACAGAATGTGGTGATAAGATCAGAGGTAGTTGGGGGACATGAAAAGAGATTAAAAGAGATGACCTGGAACTGCTGGTCTTGAACAGAGGTGAATAAAACATTGTTGAATTGTAGAGGATCAACAGTTTGCCTACACAGGAAACATTTGTATGTTGTCCACAGTAGGTGGGTGTGGATTTGAGGAGGTGGAACCAGGCTTTGCTTAGGCTGTATCAGTCTTCCCAGTTAAAGTTGTGAATGCATATCAAATTCTCAGTGATTTCACTGAAGGTGTGTGGTTGATGGGCTTGGATGTTAGAAGTGGCCACTGCTGCATCTTTAATATGGCTAACGTTGAGGTTTCCTAACCACACATCTTCATAGATGGCACTGTAATTTGGAAACTCCATCACATGTTCATCTGGGAGGATGCATACAGACTGAGCTAAGCCTGGCTGAACCTTTTGACCTCCGCATCTGTTTTTCACCCATTTCCTGTGAACAGTGGCTGTGTGTCTCCTGTGTGGGCCACCTACAGGTCGTCCATAACCGAGAATAATTTTTTGTCAGTTTTTGTCTTCGCTTAGTTCTTGAAAAATCTTTGAACCATCCTTTCTCATCCTCTACCTGTGTCTGATCCTTTCTTTACCTCAACTCTCAGGTCTCTAAAAGCTTCATCGCACACCGTAGTATTTAACATTGGTCCTTCTCCGCCCAAGTAGGCTCTCGCTTTCCACATCCAGTCTGCTGTCATATCTATGTAAGGACCCTTTGGTACCCAGAAGATTCATTCAGTCTGAACATGGCAGTTACATTGTCAAATACTGTTGGGAAAAAGTTTCATTCCTCTACTTGGCATAATTGCACCCAAATGAAGTTTGACTTGTGTCAAGTGTTGTTTGTGATAGAATTTGTGATCGTGTTATATGGTTACAGATCTGAGTCACACAGCGTCTCGTAAGTGGGGCAGTGACACATATGGACATAGAAAGGAGATGGCAATCTTGGCTGCAGAACAGAGTTCTCAGTTCTGAGAAAATATTTTTATTCTGTGAATCTGCCTGGATTTTATCTTTCCCTTTTCATGTAATACAGTTTATCTTATCAGGCTTTCAAATAGATTGAAACTTCACGTTTGAAATGGGTGAAAACTGTGTTTTACAGGCTGCAGAGCAAAAGAGTAAAGTAACTGAGCAGAAGTTGCTGTATTGAGTTGTTACAAAATTTGTTTTCTGTATGATTGTATAGTTTTGCTCTGTTTGTGTGCCTGTTGTAGGTGTGCTATATATGTGAAGAGCAAGGAAAGGGTTCTCGCGCAACAGTTGGTGCCTGTATGCAGTGTAATAAGACAGGATGCAGGCAGCAGTTCCATGTTACTTGTGCTCAGGCTCTTGGCTTGTTATGTGAGGAGGCTGGCAATTACCTGGACAATGTCAAGTACTGCGGCTATTGTCAATATCACTACTCAAAACTTGTAAGTATTACTGAACTTTTGACTTCTCCCTATGTTACAAATGGTTTTTTTTTTTAAGATACAGTGAAATGAAGTTATGTAATTAAGAGGAGAGTAAGAGGAGAGAAGTGTTCCAAGTGCAGATTAATCCCAGACATCCCAGAAACTTTCAGCTAAATATGGCACTGCCATCTGTGAGACAAAAATATGAGGGGGTGCTGATAAGTCCTTAGCCCGACCAGGAAGGAAACAAGCTACAGTGACCAAACTTGGGATATATTCAGCATACTCCCCACGAAGCTCAATACACTTCTTAGCCCGTTGCTCTAACTTTTGCAAGCCACTCAAAAAAAAATTCAGAAGGTTGTCCGGCCAACCAGGTCTCCGCGGCAGCAATGACGTCCGTGTCGGAAGAAAGTGGCGACCTTTCAATTGTTTTTTCAGTCCAGGGAACAGGTGGTAGTCTGATGGGGCCAGATCCGGAGACTAGGGTGGGTGATCAAGACATTGGAAGCCCAGGTAGGCCAGTTTCTTCTGGGTTGCAAGTGCCCGGTGAGCCGGGGCATTGTCGTGCAAAAACAAGACCCCCTTTGTGACCTTCCCGCAGCGTTTTTTCTTCAAATTGCCCTTCAATTGCACCAGCAGAGATGAGTAATACTCTCCGTTGATAGTTTGGCCCTTTGGAAGATAGTCAGTGAGGAGGATGCCATCTTGATCCCAAAAAATCGAGGCGAGAACTTTTCCAGCGGATTTTTGCACTTGGAATTTTTTGGGGCAGGGCGGGGTGAGCTGCTATGCTGCCACGCCATTTATTGTTGCTTTGTCTCCCGGTCATAGTGATTGATATAACCAGGTTTCATCCATGGTCACCAGTGGCAACAGGAAATCATTTGGATCGCGCCGAAAAATTCCAGAAGTTGCCCAGATGACTGGCACAGTTGACGTTTTTGATCCGCGTTCAGGCATTTGGGACCCACTTCGCGGAGAGCTTCTGCACTTCCAAATCTTCACTAATGATGGACCCAGCCAACTCACGTGAGATGCCCAGTTGCTCAGGTATTGATTTAGCTGAAATCCGGCAGTCTTCCAAGATTATCTCGTGAATTTGATCAATAATCTCTGGGGTGGTCCCTGTTTTGGGTCATCCAGGACGAGGGGCATCACAGGTGGAAAAATCACCACATTTAAACTGGGCCACCCAGTTTTTGATGGCATACGATAGTGCATGTTCCCCTAGTGTTTCTGTCAGAATGGCGTGAATTTCCTTCGGTGCCATGCCTTGCTGGAAAAAAAACTTGATGAGAGCTCATGTCTCAATGTTGAAATCATGCGCGTCGCCTGACATGCTTCCTTTCAGCCTCTGTAACAAGAAATGAACAGACGCCTCTTTCCAGTGACACTATCAATTCCCTCCAACGACATCGGGAAGTAGGTCGGGCTAAGGACTTATCAGCACCCCCTCGTTGGTGTCCATATTTTGTTGTAGGTTAAACAGCTTGTTCTTAAAATTCAACAAACCCTTCTTGTCACCTCTTCTCCAATTTTAGCATGTGCCATTCATCAAGCATTATGATAAACTTTGTAAGGGAAGGTGCAAGGTGTTAGAATGGCGGTGAAAGCCACCACCTAACATGTTATAAATATCCGAGTATCCTTCTTGCAGATGTAGTTTTTGCATGATATCCATTGTCTCTGTGTTTACTTGTACCTGTTTTCTGTGCAATTAATTTTAATTTTATTTCATTTCATTCTCAATACATTTTGCATATAGTCAGAGAACTTTGATACTAGAAAAAAGGATATACATTTCCTTTGTTTGTAATGAGCATTTTACTTTTGTGCATACTTGACTTAATGTTTGTAGGGACATGTGCCTGCATCAACACTTAGGAGGACTCATGCCACATCTTTCCATTAGGCTTTGCTATACCTGAACATGTCAGAGTCATGATGTATAGGGAGTGAGGAAATGTTAATTTAGGTTACAGATGAGAAACCTGAGGTTGTAAACTATCTTATTTGCACCCATATGTAGGAAGACAGTGAAACATGAAACCTGGAAGTGATGTGAGGAAAAAATCTGTGATAGAAAACCGATTATGAAAGATTTTAGTCTGATATGCAGTCAGAAACTGATGAACTGTGCATTTTATGGATAGTTTATCAACATTTTCGACATTCTGCCATGTGTTAACTTATTTGTACTTTTGTTTGGAACTAAAGCCCCTCTAATCTGTTTTTCAGATTTAATTTAAATCCTACATATTTTCCACGTGATTTGATTTTCAGAAGAAGGGTGGCAATGTGAAGACCATTCCACCATACAAACCAATTCCGGCAGACAACGGATCCGATTCCTCTCCGGAGAAGGAGTCTGAAAGCATGGTGAAGGCAGGTGTGAGTGGGAAGCGAAAGGGGGCAGGTAAGGCCACATCTTCCTCTTCAGCAGTGGGAGTGAAGAGTGGAGCGACGGGTGGTAAAACTGTTGTAAGTGGGCACAGTCCGAGCCTCAGTGATAGTTCTTCCATTGGTGCAAGTGGTGATGTCACGGATGTTACAAAATCATCAACCACTTCTGTAGGTCTGAAGGATGCTTCAAATCTTTCAACAACTGCAGTTATGGGAACATCAGCAGCAAGCAGTACAAACAGTGGTAGTACTACGAAATTCACTACGTCAAACTTTGTTGAAACTGTTGTGACACAGAGTGAAAGTGTGTTTGGTGCAGATATACCCACAGTGGGGCAGGCAAATATGCGTATTTCATCAGCTACTACCGCAGCTTCTACGAATGTCAGTACTGGTACTTCTAGTGTCACAGGAAAGAAACGTAAAGCTGGTGGAAGCCGGACGCCAACAACCCCAGATAACTCATCTGACATTGCCACAGTGCAGACACCAGTGTCGGTAGTGAGTGGTAGCACTGGCATGCCAGCTGTAGTAGGCGCTGTCATGCCTGTGGTAGGTAATGTTTCTGTCAGTTCTTCTGGAGGCAATGAAAGTCATGGTGGTACAATACTTGGTGACTCCAAAAAATTGAAGGTAGAGAGTGGTGGTGTTCCTGGGATTAGTGGTAGTACTTCCAACCCCTTATCCGGAGTGTCAGAGTCTGTGGTTGTGAGCAATGTGAACTCAAGACCACTGTCAGGTAATGTGATCACATCAGCTCCAAGTGCTGCAGGTTCAGTTAGCAGTGCAATTAGTTCTGGAGGTATAGTGGTGTCTGTGCCATTGGCTGCTGCATCCATTCATCCGCCCACATCGGCAGCTTCCACTGTGGTAACGTCAGCTCCAACATTGTTCCAACAGCTGCAGCAGTCAAGTGTGGTAACCAGCAATGCAGCAGCAGTGGTGACAACTATCGCATCTGCAACAGAAAGCCGACTGCAGGCTGTAGCACAGCAGCAGCAGCATCACCCAGAGGACCAGCCTGGCAAGAGAGCTCGGTTAGTGAATGTTGATCTGTGTCATCTTTTGTTCAGGATGTGTCAATATAAGTATGTGAGTTGTTCGGAGGGATGGTATATTACTGTTCCTTATTTTAGAATGCTCAAGATAAAACAATGTGATGTCTTGTACATGGTTTCTTCATAAAGTTTGATAAAAGTACCCTTGAAAATGTGTCACTGAAAGAGCATGCAGCACACTGATGCCATAGTCTGCCCTTGCATGTCTCAGGATGTCTGATTTTGCATTGTTAATTAGTTCTGTACCAGCATTATTTTAAATGACCCCAATTTCCACTCACTTCATATAAGGTCAGATACACTGTTCACCAAGTCATTTGGCTGACTCATTTCTGCTTTGCTTACTGGACACAGTGCAAGCTTCCTGTGACTGTGCAGAGACTGTGCCTTTCGGTATGGTATGTACACTAAATACTGTTGGTGTACTTAGTGCCATAAATTCAGCTGAAAATTACTCCATGTCCCAGTTGATACAGGAAAACAATTTACAAATAAGTGAAAAGGTTTGGAGCAACACTTTCCATTTTAGACAATAAAACAAAGCAGAAGACATGACACACTGAGGAGAAAGTGGTTGAAATTGGTGCTAGATTGCAGACTTCTTTAAGAAAGTCTTGGTGCAGCTTGCACAGCAAATGGGTATGTTGTAATCCTCACCATAAAGTCGAACAAAACTTGCATTTGTATTTGTATAAGACAGCTGTGGTTCACAAATTGCAGCACAAATGATAAAGCAAAACTGAGTTCTATGAACTGGTATGTTTAGGAGGTGTATGCTGGTAAAGTCGACCACACCTTCATTCCAGTTAGTTTCAAAGCATGGTTTATCGCGGTGGACACGCGTAATCAGAGTAACATACTGGCGTGCGTATAGTCCGATGTTAGTTCACTGAGTGCTATTACATAGTGTTACACATGTTACAGTTTATGTGTGGTGGTGTTATGAGTGCAGTAGGATTATTGAGCACATTTTCTGTTTACTGAAACCATAAATTCTCTCTCTCTCTCACACACACACATATTTTGAAGCTGTTTTTTTTAAAACCTGTGCAGTTGCAAAAGAAACGTTTGCTGTTTTTATAATAATAATAATAATATTTATTAACTGCAATTGGGTTATCGCCCGGTGGCAGTGGTTATATTACATGTACACAAATATGGAAAAGGGGGGGAAAAAAAAAAAGTAACTAGGAAATTTAAGTCGGGAGGGCTACATGAGAGGCATGTAGTAGCAACTTGGAACTTGGGAACCATCTCAGCATTCGTTTGTAGACACAAGGAAACCAAGAAAAACCTGTGTCGAGCTGGCCGGTCGCAGGACCTTCCAGATACTGACTTCTAGCCAGCAGTCCGGCATCTAAAAAACAGCAGTACACACATAGTACAACAAATACACATAAGGTACATCAAATACACATTAGAAGTACAACAAATACACATAAGATACAACAAATACACATAAGAGTACAACAAATACGCCTAGTACAACAAATACACATAAACAATGCACGCAAGACAAATACAGCTCCCAAAAATGCACATAAGGAAAACCTTTTCATCATGGTAATTCAACCGCCCACATTGTACACACTGTACAGCAAGTAAGGTGAGTAACAGGATAATACTGTGTTAACTGCAGTACATTAAGCTAATATGCATTGACCCTTATTCATGGCAAATTTGAATAGCAATGATCATTGCCTTGCCTGCCATCAGGTAAAAGGGTGGGTGAAGAGTGATACCTGGGTCTATTTAAAAAATGCTTCTGTGTTCAGTATGTATAGGCAGTATCTAGTAGAGGTGTTTATGAGTGCAGTTTACCACATAACCTGATTAAAGTTTGGTCATATGTTTAGTACATGTATGCACGTGTTTAAGCCATGTCAAGAAGAATGAGACACGTGGGGCATGTAGCACGTTTGGGGGAGAGGAGAGGTACGTACAGGGTTTTGGTGGGGAAATTTGAGGGACAGAGACTACTTGGAAGACTCAGGTGTAGATGGAGGATAATATTGAAATGGCACTTCAGGAAGTGGGAGGGGGGCTTGGACTGGATTGATCTGGCTCAGGATAGGGACAGGTGGCGGGCTCTTGTGAATGCGGTAATGAACCTTCAGTTTCCATAAAATCTGGGGAATTTCTTGACTAGGTGAGAATCTGTTAACTTCTCAAGAAGGGCTCTGCTCCATGGAGTTAGTTGTGTGTCTGTATGAATAATTGGACCCAAATTTTTTGTAAATATCTTCAATGTGAAGGAAACTAGAATTTGATTCCTCATTGTACTGTATATTTGAATGATTGTAGTCTTTGTGCATATCATTCATGGAGTGTACACACAAAATCCCTACCCTCTACAAGAACTTGATTAAACCATCTTCACTGTCATTGTTTCCTGACATGTTTTTATTACACCAAAGAAGATGCAAAGATACATAATCCTCATTTACTTGGAGATTTTTTTTCCAACATTTACCTTGTATAGTGTAACAAAAATGCCAGTCCCAGTAGCCATGCGGTCTAAGGCATGGGTCTATGGCCACTCCCCTGCTGCGATCGTGGGTTCGAATCCCACCCGGGGCATGGATGTTTGTCTGTTGTGTGTTGTCAGGTAGAGGTTTCTTCGACGGACTGATCATTTGTTCAGAGGAGTCCTACCAACTGTGGCGTGTCGCTGTGAGTGATCAAGTAACCTCGTACACGAGGAGACAAAAGCCTGATAGAGGGCTGTAAATTACACACCCACTACGGGTTGTGTAGTGCCCGGGGGG
>JGI24700J35501_10930023_pt1 | contig 11057 bp, 10 predicted proteins | sample TergutTh196P1_FD_35501 | JGI IMG/M metagenome (IMG submission 35501) | reverse complement strand
AAAAAAAAACTCTCTCTCTCTCTCTCTCTCTCTGTCTATATATATATATATATATATATATATGTATTATTGTTCAGTTCTAAATGTAGCAGATTTGGCTGAAACTCTTTACATACTAATGACAACATTTTGCCTTTTGTACATTTGTTCTGTCACGTGTATTCAATCACATGTAATAGATGGTGTTTATTTTCTTTCAAAATGATGAACTGTGTCATCAATCCAGTCCATCTTGCTATGTCACTCTCTGATGAGCCACTGACTTCACAGAAACACATTACTTCAAGCCTACACATTTACATCTTGTCAACATGATCAAAGTTATACACTTTTCACACATGCCACAGCACCATCATAGATGCGAGCACCACTGACACCAAATTCGTGCGACATTATGTGATGGACATTTCTCATGGGATAAAATTTGGGAAGACTCAAGTCTGATAGCATGAAAGCATGCTAAATGCAGTCATAAAACATTTTGTGGACTCAAAGTTTACTAGTCCCTTTAAAATGGCTTTGTCCATGTAACTTACAAAACTCTGAGAATTGAACAGATTCTCTATTCAGGTGTACTCTGAATCTACAACATGGCTTTTATTTTCATCCCATACACAGAGGACATTCACAGAAGCAGGTTAATAAAGCCCTTCTTTTAAACATATCAGATACCAAAACTGCAGGTACACTCAGTTCAAAAGTTTGTGGCTAGTTATAAAATGCCTGTAATAATAAAAATCCTCGGAAAGAAGCCCTTGTTTCCTTATGAGATTTTTCGATATGTGTAGGTCACAAAGTTGGAAATGTGAATGATTCTTGTGCCTGTAAGGAAGATGTTGTTAAAAGCTACACCTATTCTATCATGATTACACTACATACTTTTATGCATGAAAACATAGAAGACATCACTGTTAAACCTACCTCTCTGTTAAGTGCTCGGGCAATTGAACGTGCTATGCTAGTTTTCCCAACACCAGGTGGTCCATAAAAACACAAAATTTTACCCTGAGTGCTGCCCTTTAATTGGCTCACAGCGATAAACTCTGTAAGAATAGAATACATAAAAATAAATTCATGAACAACTTAACGGCATTTCCTGCAGTGTGTATCATTCACCAGAAAACTATTACTGACCCAGTACTCTCTTCTTTACATCCTCCATGCCATAATGGTCTTCATCAAGGATCTCAACTGCTCTTTCCAAATTTAAGTTCTCAGTGCTAGTCACACCCCATGGCAGTGAAGTCAACCAGTCCAAGTAGTTCCGAGTTACACTAGAAAGTTTCAAAAATATTCCCAAGTCACTTACGGAATGTAAATTTATGAAATGTCTGAATCACTACATCTCTTCGTACTCTTCAAGGAATGCAGAGCCACATAACCTGTAACTGCAATCCAAGAACCATGTAAATCATGCAGACATTTTGTAACCTCTGCATGTACAGATCAGTTTGAAACGAAAGAGAGGAGATGCTTTACAGGAACCACATCACTTAACCTTACACAGTGCAATGAATATATGAAAATCATGGGGTTTGCTATTGTAGGGAGGGTATGAAATGGTTACCTCTCTCCCTAAAGGAAGAATATACATACTCATATCTTTATGAAAGTATTAATGGCCATGTCCAAACTTTAAACGTGACAGCTTTGCTCATAAAACTGCACACGTAGTTGGAGTGTCATACCATGCAGTGTAGGAAACTGTTTCTTTTACCAACAACTAATTAATTCCTAACATGACCATTACTTTATCAAGTGAATGAACTACTAAAATATTGTGTTCAGAAACTTCATTTCTGTGTAACTCAAGACATGTTCACTTCACAACAAAGATCTCAATCTTATTTCATACCAGCTACCTACAGTGTGTACGTGCTGTAGTCTTCTTCAATCCTTAGATACTGGTAGCAATACTTAGAAAACTCCATGACCAATTTCTCCCCATTTATAATTACTAACAATTAAGATGTTTTCTTACTTTGAAATCAGCCAAGTACCAAGTAAGAGATGAAGCCCCTATCTTAAAACATGGGGAGGGATAATGTGCTGCCTCACACCTCAGAGGCAGTGGCAGATGAGTACAAAACAATAACAGAATAACAGCAGCAGGAAACAGAAGAAGCTGAGAGAAAACCCTGCTCCAATGCCACTACATAACCCACAAATCCCACACTCATCACCCATGGTCCTTAACTGACTGCCTGAGTCATGCTCAGTCTCATTATTCACAATTCCCAATGATTATCTGAACAGAAAGTACCATACATCTTGCAGGAAAGGTCTGAGATAGTATTGTAAGGGGTGTGGGATTTTCTTATGGTAGGGATGGGGCTAGGATTATTATATGATTAACCAGAATAGCTCTACAGAGTGTTTCTTTCAGCACAGCCACTGAACCACTTATGTTCAGCATATATGGCAGGGTTAAATTTTCTCATATAAGTTTGTTTTCTGCCCGACGATGAATGAGAAATAACTCAATCAGGTGTTGCATGACCTAAATTCTTAATCTCCGTATTCTTGGTGAGTGTTAATTATAAAAAACTGATGCCCTGTATTTCATCACACTCTTCTTGTTCATGTTTACCTTAAAAGTGCAACTACTAAAATTATAACAATCATAAATACGGCTATGAAAACAGCAAGGTGAAATTGGTTATCAAAATGCCAGTGTTTGATGTGTCAGAATAGGTGAAGACATACACAACACGAAGTCCTCCTTGAAACACTGTCTGAGCTGCACCAGCCACTGACCTAGCTTTCTGTCTCTCCCAAAATTCACCCTAGCTGTGCTGACCCACTGTGCAATGTCTGGGTAGGTCACAGCCTATGTGCTTTTCTGTTCTCTTTAGTACCTAAGAGTCTGTTGTGAGTCTCTGAATTTAGAATAATCTCATTCATATTCTTTCAAAGAATGTATGTATCTCCTAACAAAAACTTTTATTCACACAATTGTTTAATTTTTCTCAAAACTTCTGGGAGGGCTGAAGCCCTTATGCATGAACCACCGCTGGTAGAGACATCAGCAAACCATTCTATTAAAAGGAACACAATTCATTTTAAACATTAAATTAACTCACTTGAATTCTGATGAGTGACTCTCAAGAAAACCAAGCTTGTTCAGTTCTTCATCTAGAACTTCCATCACACTTTTTGGAACAGTTTTCCCCTGTAGTAGCCAGACATAAATTACATATTGTCAAAAGTTCACAGACAATAAATGTGAGCAATAAAAATATGATCATCAGAATCTGTCATATACTTCCAACAGATGTAAAAATGATCAATACTTAACCACTTCAAAATTATACTATCATACAAATCAATTCCCAAAATCAAACATAATAATAATTCACACATAAATACTTTCATAATTTTCCAATGATGATTTTCCACAAAAATCACTACCAAAACTCTAAAATGGTAACATGTAAGGATTATAAGACTTTTGGACTTCCTCCATCACCTACGTTCCAAACAGAACACAATATTTTTGCAACTGGATCGATTTCTGTTCTAAAGTCATCTTGTGCACTAAACCAGTGTCTTAAGAGTTCTTCCTAATGTATCAAAGTAGGTGATTCCCACCTTCCTCACCTAAAGATTAAAACACATACAATTTCTGAAACATTCTGTTCTGTTTGAAATACTATACTACAATGGACAAAGACCACACACTGATAAACCCTAAATGTAACATACTATTGTCAGAACTTCAGACTTAAATAATATATAAGCCTGCCCTATGGCAGCTGCAAGATGCTAGTTGAAGCCAACACTGTTGCGTAACACTTGAGGAGTTTATGAAAGTATACACAAGAAATAGAAACTAAAATCATGACAACACAATGTGATTTTAAAATAAACCACACACATACACATACAACTGTAAGCAAGCAGTATGCAGCGTAAGAATATGAGGAAGATACTATACAGCTTATGGTCACGTTACATCAGGAGACATATGTTGAAAAAATAACAACAGACAAAAAATAGCATGGTGTAATATGGAATGAACTGCATGTATTTGGACAGCTGTAAATACTTACATCAAGATCTAAACAAACAGGTGTAAATACTTAAGTTATCTTCCCTACCCTGTAACCAGCCAGATGTGGGGTCAAAGAAATAGTCCCAAACTTAAAGCCTGAGGAAAGGATAACATATTACCTTGTTAAGGTTACTGTACACCTCTGGGCAAAGTGACACTGTATGGAGCAATGGTGCAACAATAATTAACACGTTACAACCCTCCTACAGTGCCAATTCATCCACCACAAATCTCACAGAGTCACCTAGGACTGAACCTGAGGCTCCATGGTGACAATCCAATGCCTTATGACAACCACAGCTGTGATACAGGCTATTAAAAACAATTGTATGTGTTTCTCTGATCCAGCTTTTAGCACATGAAACTCAATCTCTAACCTTCTGCAGTTTTAACAACATGCGAAGACAAACAATTCAAGATAAAATTTCATTTTAAATTACAACACTGGAGGACTGCAGAGCTCACATAAAATTACATGAGGCCACAGAAATTGTTAAACACTAAACTACAAGACACATCCAGCTATGTAAACAAATATTCCCCTAAATTAGGAGAAAATAATTTATTTAATTGCCCTACATAAGACTATGGCAAAAACAGCCACAAATGAGAAACAATCACACATGACCAAAATATGACAGTGTAATCTGATTTGTGAGGAAATGATTGGTTTGGTGTGCTCTATGTCCATTCACATCACAACTCCACAGAGAAAATGCTCACAGAAATTTTTAGATTCAAAATAATGTAGCTGCAAATGAAAATTGGTACTATCACAATATAAACAATATTTACCTTAAGTCTTTCCCTAAATTTTTCTTCAATTGCATCTTTATCATCCTTTTCAACACCGAGTTCCTTTTTGATCACTTTTAATTGTTCATGAAGAATGTATTTTCTGTGCTGCTGCTTCACTTTCTCCTCTACTTCACGTCCAATTTTTTGCTGTAATTTACTGAGCTCAAACTCTTTCTTCAGCAGTGACAAAGACAGCAATAACCTTTTAGGAATCTAACATCAATAAACAAAAAAAATTTACTATTTCCTGACACAAGAAGAATGATAAACTGCCACAGGACAAAAATTATACACAATACAGATGACAGAAAAGATATGAAAAATTACCGTACAGAGTTCTGTGAATTCCCCACAGTGGAATGGAGACACATTATGCAATAGGTGGACAGGAAAACTTCTCTCACAATATTTCTTATACTAGCTAACAGCCAGCTAGTATAAAGCCTGTCAAATTATTCCAATGGGAAATAGTTACAAACAAACATAAACCAATACACCTCACCATAGAAAAATGAGAGCTTATGAAAAGATATTTACATATATACTGCAAATTACAGAGTAACAATATGCAGCAAGTGGTGCTGTTACATATAAGAAGCTTTACTGTGGCCAAGACTGATACTGTAATAGTAACTCAAACATACCACCCAACAGTTCTCTTTGTAAAGATTTCAACAAATTTTTAAATAAAAGCAGAAGTTTCTGATTATATTCACCAGAAAAAAAAAAGCTATAAAATACATTTCTTTTAAACAAAAATTCATTCTAATTCAGATAAAGTCAGTGCGGTAGGGCATGTGGGACTAATGGGGATATAAAAGAAATGTATACAAAACTTGTCAGAAAATCTGATTGGAAGAGACTAATATCAATAAAACTACAACTACTACTGCTACTACTAATAATAATATAAACCTGTGATAATGAAAAAGGAACAAGTAAGTTAATAGATGTTGCAATTTCAGGAGAAAGAAATGTGATTTAGAAAGAAGCTGTGAAGATTCTAAAATATAAATACCTTATAACAGAAATTCAGCACATTCAGCAAAAGTGATACCAGTAGTAACAAAGGCAACTGTAACCACCTCAAAATCATTCAGACAATACCTGTGCCACACAACGGGAAAGCACAAAATAAAGGAAATACAGAGAACAGCCATAATGGGCACTGTATGTCTGCTTCGGCAAGTACTAATGTGAAAGTAAAAAACATACCTAACATGCAAATCAACATTAAATGTAGCACAACTTGTAAATACAGATCTGCTGCAACACTAGATACCCTACACCTGAATTTTGAAGCTTCCACTCTATACATTTTTGCAGTCAATTACGTCTTTTATTCCAACTAAATGTACATATGTTAAATACATATATTTATCACCAATTACCTCCTACATGTTTCAGTGTTTGTTACACCATCTTCAGGGAAAACACTGTTAATTGCTCAAAAACTATATGCTTTTTGCGGTATTGTTACATAGACACACTATTTGCGACTTCATTATAAGTCGTTCGGCAATTTAAAGGGCTCACTGTGCGACGTCTTCATAACTACATCTTTGAGTTTCAAAGGGTTAATATCTATATCTGTCAGTTTACTGTTTCTGCATATCTTGTTGTAACACAGTGCTGCATTGGTTTTGAGCAATTTGCAATAGGTGTTCCTATAGTTGTTAATAAACTTTCCTTGATGAGCATCAATTATTTTGAAGCTTCCCACTCCACACATTCTTGCAGTCAGTCACTTCTTTTATTCCAACTAATGCACATAATATGTTAAATACATGTATTTATCACCAATTACCTCCCACATGATTCGGTGTTTGTTATGCCATCTTCATGGGGACCACTGTGTTAGATACAGATATTAATGTGCTACAATAAAGGATTTTAACTAACATTTTTAAGATACAGAAGGATGAAATACATATTGTTTTAAACATTGTAACATCACTGTAAATTTAAAAAACAGGGTATATTTAGCATTTTACAGCACAACTTATGTAACAACATTGCAAAAAGCATACAGTTTTTGAGCAAGAAACACAATGGTCTCCCTGAAGGTGGTGTAACAAACACTGAAACATGTAGAAGGTAACTGGTGATAAATATATGTATGTAATATACTGTGTATATTTAGTTGGAATAAAAGAAGTGATTGTCCAGAAACCTGGTTTGTTTCAGGTATATAATTGTAATACCATGCATATTAGTAGTAGTAGTAATAAACTGGATGTTAAAAAAATAGTGTGGGAGGGCATGGTTGGACTCATATCTCAGCAGAACAAACCTTTCGATTCCATAAGAGGTGAGGAATTGCTCTAGTAGCCAAGTGGCTATTAGCTTCTCAAGACGGATTGTTCCAGGAATTTTACTGAGGCTGGGATGATCAGTGCAACATCAAATCTTCCCCTACTGCTCATACAGGGTTACATTTACCACACCCAGCATATCCTCCTGTATCACTCATCAGCCATATAGCTTCAGTCAATATATTTTCCAACGAAATACAATTCGTGATACGATATATATCACATATTAAAAAACTCCTACATATTTCGGCATGCAGGTGCCATCTTCACGGTGTTACTATAACAAAGGCATATGAGCTAACAGGCTAATTTAGGTTATTAACATAAATTAGTAGGTTAGCTCGTACACCATACACATAAAGAGTGACTATCTTTAACAGTAATAACTGTGTGTAAATAACGGACTGAAGGGGATAGAATGCAGAGGAGGCAAAACCTTGAGTGTTGTACTTTCCACTCCCTATGGAATTGACCTAATATAATCAGTCAAATGATTCACTCACATCCATCTCTTCAAGTACTTGCTGCAGTTCAGATGCCTCGGCTCCAGTCAGGGCAGCTCCCAAATCTGACAAATAGACTGGATTGTCAACTACTCTCTGCCCTGTATGCAACATCTGTTGTAAAGATTCACGATATAATGGATTCATGCTAATGATGTCACGAATTGTCTTGATCACCTCTTGTGTCACAGCCTGTACAAACAAAAAAATAATTGTTGTAACTCACATTTAAATACCAAGTATGCCTTCTTAACAAGTGCTTTTCTGCCAAGTTAGGACCCAAAAAATTCCTTCCATGGTTGGCATATCATGGCATTTCATACCAACATTCAACTGACCCTAAAATTGACCAATAAGGAAAATGAACTTTGAAAATAAATAAAACCATGCGTCAACACTGCCACAATATCGCTTAGCAACAGGGCCTTCTTGGTTCAGCATTACTGCAGCAGCATGTAGCAATAAAAAAGTTAAATACTAATTTTGTCTCCAATAAATTTGTTGCACACAGCTTCAAAATTCTGGATGACCTCCACTGACATAACATTCATACCAGTTTCATGAACACTGCACAAGTGGTTCATGAGATCAAATTGGGGAGTACCCATAAACAGGACATTGCTTCTTCTTCCATAAGAAAGAAAAGTAGGCTAAAACATGCACAAAGGAGTATACTGCTATTTTAATTTCACCTTAACTTCTTCTGTTTGCCTGAACTTCTCATGTGTGATATTCTCGACTTCCACCATAAGCACTGGTTGTTGTCTGGGAATGTCTTCAGTTGACACATCCTGCATGTCACTAGAAGCATCAGGTTTCTCCTCTTCATCAGTGTTTGTTGCAGATTCCACTGCATTCTTCTTTTTTTTACGTTTTCGTCTCCTCCTCTCTACATCTGTTTCTTCTAGAGACACATTAATGGATGTTTTAAATAGTGGAAACTTGATAGTCATTTCTGCAGCAAAAAGCAGTTAAGGAGTTGTGTACTTCGATTCTGCATAAGATATAAAAATACATGTCTTCTAGGATGTGACAAACTGTATTCTAGTAGAAGCATACTAACATTTAAAAGGAAGATGCTGTCTCCAACACATACCCAGATGACTGAGGCAGCAGCTTTCTCCATTATGTAGGCACACTTATACCTGATTACATGGTGTCACATCTTTAGTCACAGCTATAAGAACATCAGATCTCGCATGGTATTACATTTAACAGCAACAAAGCTGGAAGATGTAAGGTTTCCACAGTGGTGTAGTTGAGGATTCATGTCTTCTGGATGTGACATCCTGTTGGTTGTTCCAGACATTTCAAAGGAACATGGTGCCTTCAAAATGTCAGGTAACATCCACCTACTGACATGGTATCACATTCACATCCTCAGTAATGAAGTTAATTAAGAAATAAGCCAAAGAACAGAATCCCCACTTCCTTCAACGTCCATGATTAATTTATCACTGGGAATGAATTTACAGTCCTTAAGAGGCATCTCAGTCAACAGCAAATATAATTTTACAGCTGTAGAAAATAAGTACCATACACAGCCAAACAGCAATAATGATGTATTCCTAGACAATTATGCTTACCTGACAAGGATTGATCATGAGCTGGCAAAATATAAGTAACAAGTACAGAGTAATGTAAGGCAGTTCCTGCTATTACCAAACAGAACACTGTATAAAATTCTGAACACAGCTTTGTGTTACCAATCAATTTTACTTATTCTCTGTGACATCACTGAGTACCTTCGTACTGTAGCCAGTGATGCTCATATTGTATGAGCCTGGAATTAATATCACCCCCATTTTGTAAAATGGGGACAATCCATAAAATATCAATTTTACAGGAGAAGTAAGAAGGTGGCTCTCTTTTACATATGACAAATGCCTTAAAAGTTAGGATATCCTCCACCCATCTTATTTATTTCTGAAGATGGAAGTGTCATCTGTTTACACATCATAGAGGACCATTAATTGAATGATTTACTACATGTAACTCTATTTAGCTCTAAAGTGCCAATTAGGCCCTTTTTACAAAACAGGGGCAATATGCAACAATACAGGAATGACAGGGGAAAACAATGTAGTTGGAGAAAAATTTGACACAGTTCCACCAAAATTCCCACATGGAGAGCCAATAGATTAAACTCAGACCTCTGTAGTTAGAAGTCAGTTCCCAATTACCTTGGCTGCAGCACAGCCCTTACTTTTCATTACTGCGATAAATGGAGCATTAAACTTCAGAAGACAGAGAGAAAGTGTCCAACAATGGTTCCTGTTGACAGCTTTAATTCTGAATATATGAAACACTAACAATAAAATTCTGTGCTTTACCTACTGGACAACAAACATTACTGCGAACTATACAGTGCATTCTTTCTTATTGTATAATTAAGCTTGCTTACCTGGAGGAGCTTCAGAATCATCTACTATCTGTCCTAATATTCGTATCCTTCTATGGGCCATAACAACAAGTCGCAAACGATCTCCAACATCTTGCATTTCATGTATCTGCGAAAATGTTCCGACAGGGTACACCTCTGACAAGTTATTAACAACATCGGATTCATTTCTGGGGAAAAAATTGCATAAAATTTAACTGTGGGCAGAACATGTAACACAGGCAACATTACTAACCAGTAAATACTGTTACATTGAGTGACTTGAGCTACATGACAGGTGAGGGCAAATCTTGCTGCGGATGTGTGTTCAATGGGACATACGAAGGCTGTTCGGAAAGTAAAGAACGTTTGCGCATACAACCCGCGCAGTTGTTTCACTGTACCAGATCAGTCATTTGGTGTGTTCAGTAGAGTGTAGATATTTACCTGGTGCAGTGAACTTTTTCACGTTGTGAGTGTAACGGGCTGTGACAATGAACGCGCTGATATCAAATCCCGCCGACTGTGAGGTGCGAGGCGTGATTCGGTTTTTGCAGGCAGAAAATGTCAGAACCAGTGAAATTCACCGAAGACTTGTTGCAGTCTATGGTGAACATGTTATGAACACGGCCAATGTCCAAAAATGGTGCACAATGTTTAGGAATGGGCGAACAGATGTTCATGACGCTGAGAGATCAGGGCGACCCTCTGTCATCACAGATGCACTGAAGCAAAAGGTGAACTGCATCACTGGAGAGAATCGACATTTCACAATTAGCGAAGTGTACGAACAATGTCCCGAAGTGTCTTGTACAGTTGTGTACGAAATTGTCACTGAACATTTGCAATACCGCAAAACTTGTGTACGTTGGGTACTGCGGCAGCCAGGCGGCCATCTGGTACGAGGAGAGAATAAGTAAACTGATGTCACGGTACGACAAGTGCCTCAATGTCCAAGGTGACTATGTGGAGAAGTAGGTGAAGGTGTGTGATAAAACCTGCATATT
>JGI24700J35501_10930024_pt1 | contig 11066 bp, 9 predicted proteins | sample TergutTh196P1_FD_35501 | JGI IMG/M metagenome (IMG submission 35501) | reverse complement strand
GGCGGGCGGCGAATACTCGGCTGGTACGCTTTCTTACATGAATGATACTTGCACCACCGTTGCTTACACACTTGCACGAAAACCCGCCGTAAACGAGCCTTTGTGGCACGTTCCCAAAAAAAGCCGTGTTGTCATTTATTTTGATTTTCCTGTTGGGTTTTTCGTTGGCAAGATTTACCTGCCCGTCCGGCAGGCGGGTGGCGATTCTTCGCAGTTTACGGTTGCCAATTTTGCCGAAACCATTGGAGAATGTCTAAAACCCGCCTTTGATTGCACTTCTGATAATGCAAAATTTCACAGACTTGAAGAGCATAAAGTTCACAAAACCCCGTATAGTCTGCATTATATAGATTATTGCGTTACTTTTACCGTAAATTCACAAAAAACTATTGATTGCGAAACTGGTCAACCTGCTTATTGCGTGGAATGCGGCAAACGCTTGGAAAAATCCAATAAATTAAGCTGTTGCCTGTCTGCCGACAGGCAGGCCATGAAATTATTAACTGTCATTGTTGCAAACAACCTACGCAAAAGCGGAATATGTCGCTTGTTAGCAACTTTTGGATTTGCAATAATTGCAATCAACCTTGCTTTAATTGTGGCAAAAAATTTGATTGGTCAACCCACGTTAGGGTTGATTTGGATAACCGTTATTGGAAATCTCGGCAAAATGTCGTCATTTGCGAACATTGCATTGGCGAAAATTTCAAATGGTTAGTTTGCTGCGATACGTACGTTCCCAAAAATCAATTTGATTATTTTCTTGAAAAAGACGGCGTTTGTAGGGCTTGTTACCGTTTGCACTGGCGAGAATGTCAACCCGCCTGCCGGACGGGCAGGTGTTGCCACGAAGTTAAAGATAGTCGACAATTTCAGTATACAGAAGGTTTTTCGGACGGCATTTGTGTTGATTGCCTACTTAAATATTTTTCTGAATGCGATGGTTGCTTAGATTATCACAAAACCGAGAACATGACAGAACTTTTTACCGATTTTGCAGGTAATAAACACTATGTTTGCCAAAGTTGTGTTGACACAGGAGCATATAACTTTTGTTTTGAATGCGGCACTCTTCATTGTTTGGACGATTTGAACGAACTCGATGACAGACTTATTTGCGAAACTTGCCAAAGTGAACTTTATCTGCCATGCAAGCATTACGGCTGTAACGAATGGATTTTGAAAGAAAACGCCACAATTATAGGACACGGCTACGATCGCTATGGAGTTTGCGAAAGTTGTGCCAACGAATACGCTTATTGTTAAGACTGTGAAGACTTGGTATACATTGATTTTATGCGATTTGTTGACAACTTGGATAAATCAATCTGCGATAGTTGCTTTGAATGGAATTATGTTGAATGTGCAACTTGCGAAACCGTTCTTCCCAAAGAAGACGCTATTCTTCAAGGTTATCACGACAAATGGGATGATTATTATGAAAATTATTTTTGTCCTGCCCGTCCGACAGGCGGGTCTGAAGAATGTTGCGACTCTATTGAAGTTGCAGCTTAAAATTAGCAAATTAAAAAGTGGGCAAAATTGCCCACTTTCAATTTATCCACGGCGGATTATAGCCGAGTTGCCAATTTTACAAAAAATTGGCTAGAAAAACGAAGATTATCATGGAAAATACTAGAAAAGTAACAAACGACAGGCAACTCACGTACACAATGACACAAGTGAGTGCAAACAAAACTAACGTTAGTTTTGTTTTGAAATTTCAAAATGGCAAAACTGGCGGAATGACCTTGCCCAGAAACATTTTTATTAACAAGGCTTTAATTCAAACAAAAACGTACACCCTAATCGAAGTCGCATTGTATAACAATGTTAGGTTATTTGAACTTTTGCACAAAGACGGCACAAAATGCAACTTCTCGTTACTGACTGGCTTTACTGTCAAAAAAGCCAACTTTGTCGATAAAAAGCAAACTTTGCTGTTGACTTTGCTTGACGACACCAACTGGCAAATTTTCAAATATAAAATGACCAAAATTTTAACCGAAACCGCCCAAAAAACCATCGAAACCGTGGAAAATATCAACACTTCTCAAGAATCGGTTGAACTAAAATATTATACCGAAAGCAATCGATGGTATGTTATGAACAAAAAAACTGGATTTCAAGCCGTGACCTGCCCGTCCGGCAGACGGGTAGAGCCTTTTGGCAATACTGGCGGAATTAAACTGCAATGGGGCGAACGGGTTGCTACTACCGATTTTCCTAAAGGAAAAGACCGTAGCCTTTTTGTTAAGCAAACCTTGAAAAAATGGGAACAGCTTAACTTGGAAGATGTTCAGCAACAAAAAGTTGAAACCCTTGAAAATCCTGTTGAAACGGCGGTGATGTCCGAACGGACGGTAACCGAATCAGCTGACCAATTTGCTGATATTGCTGCGTAAAATTAAAAGTGGGCAAAATTGCCTGCCCGTCCGGCAGGCGGGTCCACTTTGGCTTTTATAAGGGTCGAGTTTTAGCTAAAACTCGACCCCACCCTTATTTATACAATAAAACAAAAAATGGTACAAAAATAACAGTACCATGGGTTAAATTTACCCTACCCGCCTGCCGGACGGGCAGGGTAAAGAGAGATCCACATGACTAATTATAACATGAACCAACTTGCAACGCAAGTAAAATTTGTTTTGGAAAAATATGATTATGATTTTCAAGATGACGACAACGGAATTTTGGCTAATTTGCAACAATGGCAAGCTAACAAAAACGGCTTGCTTGAAACCTTGCGTAAGCATCCCAACTGGAACGAGCAAGAATTAGCAGTTGTTTGCGATGTGGAAGTTGACAACAAAACAAAATTGCAACAAGCCGATATTAGAGATTGTATCAACAAATTTTGGGCATTCTTTCGATTTATCGAACATGAACGTGCGGCGTTAAACCTAGAAACTCCAAATTATGACAACCATTATTACATTATGCAGAGGTTGCTGTTTAATGTTGACGAATCGGGTTCACTTAATTTGTACAGCCCAATCATTGAATCTCAACGCACCGTAAATTATATTAAAGAAGAACTCGGCATTAAAAAATGTGCAGTCGGTCAAAAAAGAGTTCGCATTATCAGCAAAATTTGCCAAAAGTTCGGCTACAGTAAACTTCCTGAATATAACAAGGTTTTGACAGCATTGAGCGATGTACTTTCCACAAAACTCAACAAATATAAAGCCGTGTTAAGTATCCATCCTTGCGACTTTTTGGAAATGTCAAATGGCAACAGCTGGAATAGTTGTCATCGTCTCGAGTGCGGAGAATACGCCACAGGTACGCTTTCGTACATGAATGACGGCGTTAGTTTGGTTTTTTATACCGTTAAATTGGACGTTGACAGCGATTTCTACAAACAACCCAAAATTATGAGACAGATGTTTCATTATGGAAACGGCGTTTTACTACAATCTAGGCTTTATCCCTGCAATGATAACCATTTAGCAAGCGATAAATTTTTGGAAACTGTTCAAGAGGTTTTTACAGATTGCTTGGATAATCGGCTTGGTTGGGCTAGAATTGGCGATTGGTACCTGCCCGTCCGGCAGGCGGGTAAAATCCAAAAATGTTACGTGAAAGTTGGCAAAATATCGTTACATTACGAAGATTATGACATTGCCAACAACAATATTGTCGTAAATTTGAATTTAGATGTGTACGATAAATTTGACAAATACGGCAATCTTGCAACAGTTTGCGATTTTGTAAAGCCGCTTGAAATTGGCGACAGGAAAGTCTATTGCATTGAATGCGGCGAAGATCAACTTTGGGAGCATAGCGAATATTTAACTTGTCAATTATGCCACGAGGGCGTTAAATGCGAAAGTTGCAGTGAACGCATAATGGCAGAAGATGCTGAAGTAGTCAACGGCGAGCATTATTGCCAAGATTGCTATGACGAATATTTTTATGCTTGCGATGCTTGCGGTATCGTTATACGAAGAGATGATATTTATCACGCTTATTGGCAATATGAAAACGGAGAACGCTGTGAAGAGTGGGTTTGCAGTGATTGCATCGATATACATTATGTAACTTGCCACTGTTGTGATGAATTTTTTAGTGCAAATTCTGCAATTTTGACAACAGCTGATAATAAAACTTATTGTCAAAATTGTAGCAATGTTGAAAAAGTGGCTTAGCCAAAAATTAAACAGAGTAGCCGTCATGGGCGGTTGCTCTGCTCTTCTTGTGTAAAAATTGGTGGTATAATTAAAATATCATGTGGCAAATAGGGCAGACATTGTCTGCCCATTCAAGTGAAAGGGGATTTTGTTATGACAAAATTCGAAGAAATATTAAAATTAGGGCAGTTGACCCTAAAAAAGCGCTTGCGTAGCGAAATTGTCGGCTGGAGCAAAAATTCTAAAATAGCCGATGGTTTCTTGTATTATGCGGGAAAACTGCCTGTTTTATTGGTTGCTCATTTGGACACGGTTCACAAAGAGCCGCCAAAACTGCTGATGTACAGCGAAGATAGCAAAATTATGAATGATTTTTATGGCGGAATCGGCGGCGATGACCGTTGCGGCGTTTGGATGCTACTGCAAATTATGCGAAAATGCAAGGAAAATCCGCCGCATTTGCTATTTTGCGAAGACGAAGAAATCGGAGGAATTGGTGCTGAAAAATTTGTTGTAAGTGGCATAAATCCGCCTGTTAATCACATTATCGAACTTGATAGGCGTGGCGATAACGATGCCGTGTTTTATGGTTGCGGACCCGTCCGCCGGGGCGGAAACGCCGAGTTTAAGGAGTTTATTTGCAATTATCATAACCTTATCAAATACGATTCGTCAACCTGGTATAATTTATGTCCCAACGGTTGGTTTCGCGAGGCACGTGGAACTTTCTCGGATATTAGCGTGATTGCTCCTGCATTGGATTTAGCCGCCGTTAATTTAAGCTGCGGATTTTTTAACGAGCATTCCGCCGAGGAATACATTCGCCTTGATGTTATGAATCGTAATGTTAAAAGGGTTGTCAAAATTATAAATGCCGCAACCGAGCAGTTTGATTATGTTCCCATTAGAAAAAAGGCGAATGTTATCCAATTTGGCAATTTGCAACCAGATTTTTTGACAGAAAGCGGCGTTAATTTTGATGATTATTTGCCGTTTTAGTTAGGGTAAAGTAGGGCGGACATTTACGGTGTCCGCCTAAATTTATTGGTTGGTTGGGATTTGGGCGACATCTTCTGTTTTTAGGAAAATTATAGGTTTGGCGTAGCGTTTGGCAATTTCAAATTCTATTGAGCAACCGTCGTAATTATACCAGTCGTCGCAAAGTGCCAAAATATCGCACAGTGCTAATTCGTTAGTAATTGTTTCGCCTAACATACGGATTCTTGCGACTTCTAAGCCGTATTCAGCAACTTCTTTTTCGTATTGATTTGGTCGAAAGTTGTGCAGAAGTTCATATTGCACGTTGTTTGCCTTTGCCCACTCTTCTAGGGCTTTATCACATTTTTTTACATATGTGGCGGGGTCGCTTTTGCCCCGTAAGCCGTTTGATAACATTATTTTTTTCATTTTAAGTTCTCCTTTAAGTAATAATGGTATTTTTGGGAATCTTAATAAACATATTACCGTTGGACACTTGAAAACAATATAAAAGTTGCTATTAGATGTGTAAACAGTAATACAGATTTATTATACATTGAAATGCTTGGTGTGTCAAATTTTTTGAACAATTTTGTTGATTGGCAAAAACAAGTGGGCAATATTGCCCACTTTGGCAAATAGTATTCTACAAACGCTGTAGGTTCTCCTTACATTGCACATTGTGTGTGTTGCTGATAACTTTTGCGTATTCAAGATTATCTTCTAAAATGTCAAATAATGGGTATCTATCTCCCCACCATAAGCAAAATTCGTCATACTCGATTATAAAAGGGTCGTAGTGTTTGTAATCGCCATCTATAAAAATAATAATATCATCCTCGTAAATAAGGTTGCCTTTGCAGTCTTTTAGCCCTGTACATCTTCCGCAGGTAGTGGGGTCTATTTCTATAACTATGTATTTTATTGTTTCCCACTTGTTTGTTTCTTCGTTGAATGTTAGCTGAAATTCGCCAGTATTAGAAGGGTAAACTATACCAAACATTCCGCCGTTTGATGGCGTTATTAAGTTTCCTACTACCCATTTTTGAGGGGTTTCTATGGTTTTGGCTCGGTATAAGTGGCTTTCTTCGTTTATAATAGTTGACATTTTTTACTCCTATCGAGAATAATTTGTGTATTGTTATTTGATAATTTTATTATAGCATAAATTTTGTTGGAAAGCTATAGTTGAATTTTTTTGTTGACAATTAAAAAATCCCATTTTTGAATTATCTTGAAAATGGGATTTTTATGGTTGATATAATTTGGTTTTAGCGTGGGATTATTATTCCAAAATGATTTTTTTCGTAGGTAATTTTTGGTGTATTTTTTAGGTGGTTTTGAGTGTTTGAGCCGTTCCTGTAATGGGAACAGAGGAACAGCCACCTGTCTGCCGATAGGCAGGCTGCACAGCAGGAACAAGAGAAGTTACTCAAAAAGCAACAACTACGCAATATTGAATATTACGGCTTGCAACAAAAACTAGATACACTCCACCTGTCTGCCGACAGGCAGGCGACAAAGCTAAACAGGGGAAAATCTTCACAAACTTAATGGACGATATAACCAACGCCGACAACATACTGCTTGCCTACCGAAACATCAAAAATAACAAAGGCAGTACAACGGCAGGAGTAGACGGAAAAACCATTGAGGAATACGAAAACTGGACACAAGAGAAATTTATAACCTACTTCCAAACAAGATTGGCAAGTTATCAACCAAAACCACCTGCCCGCCGGCAGGCGGGGTAAGACGTGTAGAAATTCCCAAACCCTTTGACCCAACCAAGAAACGCCCTCTCGGCATACCTTGCATGACTGATAGAATTATCCAACAAAGCATTTTGCAGGTATTAGAACCAATATGCGAAGCAAAGTTCCACCTGTCTGCCGACAGGCAGGCAAACACAGTTACGGATTTCGTCCTAACAGAGCAATATCACACGCTATTGCAAGAATACAATCACTAATGAATTTGAACCAACTATACTATGTAGTTGACATTGACATAAAGGGATTTTTTGACAACGTAAACCACGCCAAAGTACTAAAACAACTGTGGACTTTAGGCATACAAGACAAAAACCTCATCGCAATAATATCCGTATGCTCAAAAGTGAAATTGACGGAATAGGCAAACCCTCAAAGGGAACGCCGCCCGCCTGCCAGCGGACAGGCAGGGCGGAATTATTAGCCCTTTACTCTCAAATGTGGTACTAAACGAACTTGACTGGTGGTTATCCAACCAATTTGAAACATTTACAACACAACACAAATACTCAAACCAAGGCAACAGGATAACATGGCTGAAAAAGAAAAGCAACCTAAAGGAGTTCTACTTTGTACGATATGCTGACGACCCGCCTGCCGGACGGGCAGGTTTCAAAATCCTTTGCAGGGATTACGACACAGCATTGCGGATATACAAAGCAACGCAAAAGTGGTTAAAAGAAAGATTGGGACTGGAAATAAGCCCCGAAAAATCCAAAATCACAAACGTCAAAAAGAACCAAACAGAATTTTTAGGATTTACAATAAGGGTAGCAAGGAAAAATGGAAAATGGGTCTCAAAAAGCCGAATATTAAATAAAGCGAAAAAAGCGATTGTAAACAAGTTGAAAATACAGATTAAAGCGACACAGCATGAAACAACACCGCAGCAAGTGAACAAACTAAACGCTCAAATTATAGGAATACACAATTACTACAGCATAGCAACGGAAGTCAGCTTAGATATGAGCGAAATCAACTATATAGTCGCAAAGAGCCTTTACAACAGACTTACGAAAAATACCAATGTGGTAAGGGGGAAACATAGGAAAAAACACCCACCACCTGTCTGCCGACAGGCAGGCCGCCAAAAATAATGTCAAGAACGTACAAAAAGCTGTATGGACAATATAATAGGGAAACTAAACATAGTAGCACAGATAGCAATGTTCCCAATATATGGCTGTAAGTTCAAAATACCGCTAAACTTTACACAAGAAACAAACAAGTATACGGAAAAAGGACGACACCTGCCCGCCGGCAGGCGAGGCTGATACACGCTAAATTACAAAATGGATTAGTAAATGGACTTATAACTTATCTTCTCAACCAAAAGGACTTTTCAAAATCTGTAGAGTATAACGATAACCGTATCTCCCTAATAGCAGAGCAACAAGGAAAATGTGGACTAACAGGCGAACCGTTAAAGTACAACGATATGCAATGCCACCATAAGTTACCCAAGCAAAAGGGCGGTACAGACGAATACGACAATTTAATATGGGTAAGTGGAAACGCCCACAAGCTAATTCACGCAACCCAAGCAGATACGATAGCTAGGTATCTGCAACAGTTAAATCTTGACCTGTCTGCCGACAGGCAGGCGATATAGGGCTTAAAAAGGTAAATTCTTTAAGACTGTTAGCAGGAAACTTGAAGTTAGATAGCGAGTAACAAATTTAGTTGGAGCGCCGTATGCGGGAAAACTCGCTCGTACGTTGTACAGCACGATAAACCATATCAACTGCCCCATTTCGCTAATCTCTGGCACGGAAAATAGCAACACGAAACTGACCGCCAAGGTTAGCAACAGTTAAAAATAACTTATAAAAAGTTATAAAAATCTATTGACAATACACAAAAAATAGGCTATAATGATTTCGAGGTGGTAAATAATGAAATATTATAGCATACACAAATTTGCAAAAATGATAAACCGAACGCCACAAACTTTACGAAACTGGGATTCAAACGGCAGATTAAAACCGCACCACACAGGAGCTAACGGATACAGATACTATTCACACGAACAGCTAAACGAAACGCTAGGAATAACAAACTCTTCAAGCAAAGTAATCGGATATTGCAGAGTATCGAGCAATAAACAAAAAGATGACCTAGAACGTCAAGTTGAAAATATGGAAAAATATTTGCAAACATTAAATTGTGAATACGAAATTATAAAAGATATTGGAAGTGGGACCTGCCCGCCGGCAGGCGGGTAAACTATACAAAAAGAGGATTACGTACGTTATTGAAAAAAATACACAACCAAGAAACAGACAAAATAGTGGTGTTCTACAAAGATAGGCTGTTAAGGTTTGGGTTTGAACTAATGGAATATATAGCAAATCTACATGGTTGCGAAATAGAAGTTTTAGATAGCACAAAAAAAACCGACCAGGAAGAATTGGTTGAAGATTTAGTGCAGATAGTTACAGTATTTAGTTGCAAACTGCAGGGTAAAAGAGCAAACAAAACACGAAAACTAGTTGAGGAACTAATAGCGGAAGAGGTGGAAACATGATTCAAAGTATAAAAATAATGTTATTGCCAAACAATAAGCAACGCACAAAAATGTTTGATACCTCCGACCCGCCTGCCGGACGGGCAGGTGCCGCAAGATACGCTTACAACTGGACTGTTGCCCTGCAAATTAAAACATTCAATGAAGTGGGAAAATATTTGACCGATTCGGAATGTCGAAAACTGTTCACACAACACAAAAAGCAAAAAGAATGGCTATACAATACAAGCAACAACGCAACAAAGCAAGCAATAAAAGACTGCTGTAACTCCTTTTGGCGATTTGTTGATAAAAAGAAAAAGCCTAACTACGTACCGTATAACAAAAAAAAGATTGCCAGAGCAAAGAAAAAAGGTTATACACTAACTCGCTACGATATGCACGGACATCCAAAATTCAAAAAACGTGGAAAAGTCCAACCTAAATTTTACGTGGACACCGAAAAAATCAGCTTTACAGGCACACACGTAAAGTTAGAGAAAATAGCCGAAAACACAAGACAAAACAGGGCAAAAGCCAACTGGATTAAACTTGCCGAAACAAACAGAATACCGCTTAACACAAACTATCTAAATCCACGTTGCACTTTCGATGGTCTTAATTGGTGGATTAGTGTAAGTATTGAAATTGACCTAAAAATCTACCCAACCAGCAACCCTGGAATAGGAATAGACGTAGGCATAAAAGATTTGGCAGTTGACTCAAACAACAATGTAACCCCAAATATCAACAAAACGCAAGAAGTAAAACAATTAAAATGTAAACAGCGTAGGTTGCAACGCAGTATTTCAAGGAAATACGAAATGAATAATGAGGAGGAAAGTTACGTTAAAACAAGCAACATTATAAAAAGTGAACTCAAGTTATTGAAAATAAACCAACGTTTAACAGGCATTCGTCATAACCATTTGCACCAAACAACAAATGCGATCCGCCTGCCGGACGGGCAGGTAGTGAAAACCAAGCCATCGTACATTGTAGCAGAAGATTTGAATGTGCAAGGAATGATTAAAAATAAGCATTTAGCAAAAGCGATACAAGAGCAATGTTTGTTTGAATTTTCTAGGCAACTGGAATACAAAAGCAACTGGAACGGCATCGAATACATCGAAGTACCAAGATTTTTCCCTTCCAGTAAAATTTGCTCAAATTGTGGCAACTTAAAGAAAAACCTAAAACTATCTACACGTACTTATATATGCGAAGAATGCGGATTAGTAATAGATAGGGATTATAACGCCGCAATAAACCTCAAGCAATATGGTAATAAAGTAGCTTAGCTAAATAAAAAAGAACCGCGCGTTAAACGGGGATAGCCTTTGGAGCGTTAAACAAACGAAATTAGTCGTGTTTTATAAACAGACGAAATCGGACGTGTTGAATTAGGAATTAAACCTAAAAGTTACCTACCCGTCCAGTACCTGCCCGTGGCAGACGGGGGCGAGTTGGTTTATAACTTTTTATAAGTTTTAAGTAACGGGCAATGCACCGCCCAAAATCCACGGGCGCGCCTTGCCAAATCTCGTGTGCGTTTGGTCAACTCGATTGCCCACAAACACGTCTGTTACGGCATCTGCGAACCTCGAAACCATTACCACCGTACCGACCACGCCAGCCGATAATCCCAAGCCAGTCATGTAAAAAATTATGAAACCG
>JGI24700J35501_10930025_pt1 | contig 11067 bp, 3 predicted proteins | sample TergutTh196P1_FD_35501 | JGI IMG/M metagenome (IMG submission 35501) | reverse complement strand
GGGGGCACAGCAAAACAAATATGGTGCTACAAGAAAAAGTATATTAATATTCCATCCAATGTACATTTTTGTTTATTGAACTATTAACAGATCAATACTAAGCACAGAACTGCCTGTATGAACCCTTCAGTAATAGTATGTATACTTTGGGTGTTACGCAATAATGATAGGTGTGAACTGAAAATTATACTAAAAATGAAAAGGAAAAAATTATTTTGTAGTGGCACCAGTGGATCTCCTTCAACAACTTACAACAAGCATGTCTAAACCATTTTACACAAGGCCAGTCAAGTTTTATACAATCTACTGGTACCTCTCCTCCAGAACAGAGTTCTTTCAAAAAAGTAAAAGAATCTGAAAATGCATTATACCTTACCCTGAACTTATTTTTCAGCATCCAAGCATTGAAGTGGGTTGTGTAAATTGGAAGTCTCCATGTTGAAGACAGGCCCACTGTATGGTCAGTATGACAATGAGAAAGGAAATGAACATACTGCAAAATTAAACAAAATGACTATGTTGTTGTTATCAGCTGTCAAACTAACATGTACTTTGCCTACAGATCATACACAATTCTGGCATTTTCTGTGTGCAGAGCAACAAATGGGACTCATACGCAACTTCCCCAACCAGCACAGGAAAAGTGTACTAGGATGTTGAAAATCTAGATTTACATCCATTTTCCACTCTGTATTCTGCTATCCTAATTTTCCCCTTCTTCTGATTGGCTCACCCAGAGCATCAGATCTAGTCCATCCCTGCCTGTATATTTCTCTACATGCACTTTACTCTTCACTGAAGATGGAGGCTGTATGTCCCCTAAAACAAAGTAAATTTCTACCAGGCTTCATGGCATCACATCCCATAAGACAGTATTCTTCACAGTTGCCATCTGAAAACCTCAAACCTCAGCACAGGTAAACTTCCAGTGTTTTAAACATTTAATAAATGTTTATTATGTAGCAACATATGCACAAATAAGTGGTGTAAATTTTTATTAAAATTGCTCCAACATGTTTTTTTGTTGATACACCATCTTAAGGGAGTTTACAAGTTGTTTTAGCTAGTCATGAATCATTAAATGACAAAATACAATGTAGTAATACCACATTGACCAAAATTTTATCAGCACTGTTCTCCAGAAGATGAAAATAAAACAACTGTTAATATACAAGAACTTCAGGCATATTTAATTAAAGCCATATGACTATGCACATGACCAGATTACAAATTCTACATAAATATTATGAATAATATCAATTGGTTTTCATATCATTTTATTTAAACAAATACTTTAGCTTTTAATAGTGTTTTAATATCTATAGTATTTAAAGTGGTGATGGATATAACTAAAAAACTATGGTTTCACATGGCACTAATTTGCTACAACAGTATAAAGAGAAATACTTGAATATGCACTGAATTGTGTCTGATATTTTACCTTCTCAGAATGACTGATTACTTGTATTTGAATTTATTTATTATATTCAAATAGATCCAAGCAGGTTGAATACAACCACCGGATGTAGAACACGTCAACTAAATATAAATGTAACGTATTATCACATCATGCTAGTATGTAGAACATATAAATAATTACAAATAAATAAGCTTCATATAATGTGTACACAATTTCTTACACAAAATATTGATATAAACAAAATTTTACAATCAATATTTACATATGATTTAATAAACATTAAAACAATTTAACATAATTTTAATTTCCAAATACACAAACAGACCATGGGAATAAATGTAGTCAGATTTGTATACGAAGTAGTGTAGAATTTCTCCACAGTATAAAATGTATAAAACAGGAATTTCCTTAAAACCTGCTTAAATTTACTTCGATTTCCTGCAATCTTTTTTATTTCTTGGGGTAGCTTGTTAAAAAGTTTTATACCTGAGTAGTGAATTTCTTATTGATAGATAGTTTTAATTTGGCCAATGGTAGATGAAGTTTGCTACTATGTCTAGTATGCTTTTCAGAATTTGTCATGAAAAGATCCATATTATTTATCACAAATAAACGGAGAGAAAATGTATACTGTGCTTTACGTGGTTGAATTTCTAAGTTTTAATAAGTTCCTACAACAGTCCCTGCAACTACTTCCCATAATAATTCTAATTGCTCTCTTTTATATCCTGAACATTTTCTTGACTATGGGAAGAGCTCCCCCAAAATATAATTCCATAAGTCATAACTGAGTGGAAAAGAGATTAATGAACCATTACCAATGTTGAATAAGACATATGTCTTGATGCATCTAAGTACTCAGAATGCAGTGCTTAATTTATTTAAAAGTAAATCAGTATTATTTCTCTAAGATAATATATGGTCAACCATTAAACCAAGAAATTTTGTATAAGAAACATAATATATGACGATTTATGCAACTGAAAGCTTTTTATATATCACAGAAAATACCCCAACTGCTAATTTGTTGTCCATGGCATTTAAGATTCCATTTGTTAATTTTTAAGTTGCATTTTTTGTTGTCCGGTTTGTTCTAAAACCATACTTAAATATTACATTTAGATAAAATGGTCCATAAGTCTACATTGCATTATTTTTTAAAAAAATTTTAAATATGATGTTAGTAGCGATACCAGTCTATAGTTAGATACATCATGCTTATTACCTTGTTGTGTATAATGGTTTTTATTAAGTATTTTAATTTGTATGGGAAAATGCTTGTACAGAAAGTTTTATTTCATATATAATATTATGGTGAACGTATAAAAGGGAGCTTAATTTTAGTATTTTTGTAGAAATTTCATCATCCCTTTGGATTTTTTTTTGATATAAGAGCTTTAATTATGTTTTCTGTTTCCTTAGTTGTAGTTGGTTTACTGGTCATGTAAGGATATTTTGTTGTAAAGGCTTGTGACATGAAAGGCATGAAGGTATCATTATTTATATTGATAGTGTTATTATCTGTGGTATTATTTATATTCTTATTAGTGATGTTATCAGCTATATTTAGAAAACAATTATTAAAAACATCAGCAATATTCTGTTGAATATTAATATTCACAACATTGATATTTCAAGGTTGTGTCATCATTGTTTACCTTTCATCCTGTGTCTGAATGTATAATCTCCCATGTAGATTTCATTTTAGTATTCAAATTCCTTATCTGTTTCACATAATTCAATTCCTTTGTTGCATTTATCACTTTTGACAATATTTTATTATAATCCTTGTAATATGTTTGTATGGATGAGTTACTACTATTCTTGCTTGTTACATATATCTTTTACGTTTGGAAGAAATTTTTATTCCCAGTGTAATCCAGGAAATATTTGTAGTTATCCCTTTTACTTTAGTTATGTGAAAATTTGAATAAAAGATCCTTAAATAAGTATTTAAAAAAAGAGTTTAAAATGTTATTTACACTATCACCCTCGAAGATTGAGTTACACGTTTCACAACACAATTTGATCTGAAAATCAGCAATTGTATACGTAATTATTTTTCTTCTCAAATAAGTTATAGTCAAGAAAAGTTAGTAATTGCACATTAGCACAACGGTATGAAATGTAACGTTAAAGTACTCTTCACTAAATACAATGTATTACCTTATCTGTGCCTCTCTTCCAAATATCAACAGCAATAGGTGTGTTCACTATAATGTGACCATTCACGTTGCTCATGTCTTTTTGAGAATAAGACGTATGTCTTTGCTGCTGTAGTCGATCTACGCATAAAAAGTATAGCTACACCATCGCACCTCTCAGGATACTGCTCCTGCAAAGATGGATTATCGGGTCGCATTAAAAATTTAACCTCAAAACGAACTTTTTTACGAAGCCTAACACTGAGTAAGTCATCAACGCGCGTCCAGCTAACGTATTACGTTATTAAATAAACCAAAACACTCCCAACACGTAAACAGAGCGCGTTATGTACCACTGCTAGTGACCCGCAAGTTGTCAAAACGACCTGAATGCATTATTCAATCATATATTTACAAATCTAAGATTTCAGCCCACTGAGAAGGCTGTTAAACTAAATTTACTCTCAAAAAACACCCAAACAAGTTCTCACCAACCTCATTTTCGCTCTTTCGCCCACCATATTACAACACAACTGTCCTCTAGTGTGGAAGTATCTGGACCGTAATAAGGATATTTTTGCCACACTTTAATAAACTCAAAGTCCTTTCATTACAAGTAACGATTTATGTTTGGAAACACATAGTTTTTAAAACTACTTTCATTAAGTAAAGGAAAGTACTCAATTACATTGGTGGAAGTGGAGGGAAAAAGGAAACTCTTCTCTTACTGTTTGAAGCTCATTTCAGGGCGCTGCAGGAAATACGTTATTTGCGGGAAATACAACTTCGCGCCACATTCATTGTTGCTACTGGCTGTTTTTAGCAGATGGCTGGAAGCAGGGATAGGTGGTTTGTGGCGAGTGACTTTGTGAGCGTGTGTTCATGTAGATTATAAAACTCTGAGGAGCGCTTCTTACCTGCATGTAAGCTATGTATTATGCATCCTAATCATAGTTAAAATATTCTGAATAACTTGATATGTATAAAGGTAATATACTTGATCATTATGCGGTAACTGCGGCTTGTACGCCAATCACAAAACAAAAGACTACACGTTGATACTCGGCATCCTTGCATCTTTTTTGTGAACTTGTAGCGTTTAAATTGTTTTAAAGTTACATTGTTGAATTGGAAGCACCCCTGAATTTCGTATGTGATTCTAGCATGGTAAGTAATGCCTCAAGGTAAAGAACGTGGTACGAAATTGGGTATAAGGCTCTTCAAAGTTGTGTTGTTTAGGAATGTAGTGGACTTCGAAGATTACCACGATGCTTCGTAAATTAACATCCAGTGCTAGATTATTTGTACGGTAAAGGTACAGAGCATGTACATATTTCTGCATAACGTATGCGGTACAAAAATGGACGCGTGTAGTGATATAGCGTAGTACGATACCCATCTCCGGATGCGGTCGTACTGATGTCGTCTAAACGGTGCACGGTTAATTGTTGCACATATATTGAAACACATGCTTTTAAACTTTAGAAATTTTATTGTAATCCGTTTTACATTTGCCGACTAACAACTTGGATTTGTATTATACAGGAGAAAGGTATGTCGTACATAATGACACTGAAAACTGCAGCTACTCTTAGTGGTTGGTGGACAAATCGGTTTGCATTCAGTTCTCTCGTCCAGGGCGTTTCAGCCGTAAATGCGGTTAACATAAATGAATCAGTAACAAAAAATAGTGTTGAGTGTTTTCAAAGGGTTAAGAGCCTTTTCTAGGCCTTACTCTGAACACAGACTTTTTACTAATTTCAGGTGTGCACGTAATGAAGCAGGCAGAACATAACATGTCGTAAGGACGAGGCGTTCTGATGTGTTGAGCTTCAGCCTATTAAGACTGGTTTACCTTTGGGCTAGTTATATTGCCTTCGTAGACACAGAGATGCCTCGTGTTCGGCGAGCAGTGACTTTAGCAGATGAAAGTTCTCGTATCTTTTCTACACCTGATACGGCCACTACAAAACTAGGTTTGTATGTTGGGCATCTGGAGTTCATTATGTTCTGAGTTATATTCTGATCTTTAATACACATACTTTAGGATTTTGCCCAGTGTTTGGAATGAATTTGTCATAGTTTATAGAGAGGTGTCTTCAGTCTCCCCTATGTTTAATTGCTAATAGGTGCAAAGACATATGTGGAGGTCAGTAATAATGCAGAAATCACAATGGCACAGTCGCAGTCACATCATGGTCTCACATTGATCAGTCCGTCATCATATCATCTACTTGATCATGAGTATGGCCAAACTCCACAACACCAAATCATGCGAAGACCTACCACAGCTCCACCAAGGACTGAGGTATGATTCTATATCTAATGGTTAGTTTGAATTATTTTCTTATTGCGTTCCATGTCTATGTGTTCACTTGTGTCATTGAAAGCCTGATAGAATTCTTGTTTTAGCCTAATTCTTGAAAGCCAAAACTTGTCCATCCTAGGCAGTAGTTGGAATTTACACCCCACTGTCACTGAAGGGTTAAGGTAGCCAGCTCAATTGGTTTTCATTTTTTCAGTGCTAGAATGTGAGATGGTTGCTTAGTTATATTATGAGTAATAGGCAGTGGGTGTGCATTGTGTGTGAGAAATGTGTTCAGTTGACAAGGAGTGTTCATTTCAGTACTTTCTAAAATATGTGTCATGGATAACATATATCACCAAAATTCTGTAAAAATTATACCATGTCAACAGAGCCACATGAAGGAACGATGTATAGAATAGTGGAAGAATTTTGAACAAGTTTAGTGTTGGACAGAAGGAAAATATTAAGACTTGAATGATGTTGGTGCTCAGATAGCAACCAGAAAATTCTCGTGCTGGTTGGCTGGTTAAACTGGGGCACGAAAGTCCTCAGCTCACAGCACATCATTTTTAATACTGTGGTAACACAAAAGTGAAGCCATTAAACAGTTCTTTGCTCTAGAGTAGGAAGTGAGAATTGTGGGTGATTTTGGAAATTATTATCTGGTGTCCTTCTTGATCCATAACTCATGTGTTTCTTGGATGAGGTTGGGTTTATATTAAATGGGTTTGTAAACAGCTAGCATGATATTCTGGTGTTTCAATAATCCCAATGCAGCTTAAGAAGATTCTATACTTTGACCTTCTAAGCTGGAGCTTGATGTACAATGTGTGAATGCAAAATCATAGGATGTGCGATTGTCATAACAGTCAGCACATTAAAAATCATTGGACATGTGATTTGCTGAAGAAATCACAGCTGGTTGATTGTGGCCTCAGTTTGCTGTATTTGAATCTATGTGATTATTATTTTCAAGGGATGGTGGAAGATGGAGTTCATGTAACAAACTACATCACCTGCCAGAAGTGAGAGTTAATATTCAAAGAGAAATTGCTGAAGAAAAATACAGATATATTGCCAGTAAGAGAGGCTGGCATGGAAGTGATAGTCAGAATTAAAGTACAGTGGTTTGGGGTAGAGAAGATGCTAATTAAATAGTTTCCTGCCTAAAATGTTGCAATTATTCAGTCCCAAAAATATTCCCATAGTAAGTGTATTTTTATCTCATTTCACATGTTCCTTCCTACTAAGATTTCCTGCTTAAAACATTTATTTTTCAAGCTACATGCCTTAATTCTGAAATGAATGTACTTAATGATTCACTGAATGCTAGTGGTATTGAATATTCCTAAGCTTATTGGGCAACATTAATGACCTTTCTTTTGTGATATTTTTCTCTCAAAAATCCTTGAAACACGGTTTTCTTCCCCCCTGGTTCCTTTTAGCATATGCCCATTACTGCAGAAGAAACCCTTTTTTAAGGTATGTTTGTGCTGATCATATTGCATAAATATTATAGTAGCACTGCTTTGCTCAGTGACATTAAGTTGATTAACATGGCATGATGAAGTAAGAAGTGCAGAGGTATGCTGGGCAAGAAAGTGAAGAAATGTGCCAAGAAATTACAGCAATGAAGAATAAGTGGAAACAGTGCATGAAGGGAATGTAAACCTTTCCTGAAGCATTGCAGTGTTTGGAAACACATTTCCTCAACTGTGTCTGATTTTCCATTGTCGATAACGAGAAACCTCTTCAAGCTGAATGATTACACATGCAATCTGAAGCAAAACACCTTTGATGTGTTTTCTTGGGACACTGTAGACCAGAGCTAGCCAACTTCAACCCACATGAGGGCCACATACTTAATTAAGGACATGCCTGAGGGCTTCACTTGTGTAAACATGTATGGGTGGGGTGAGGATTGAGTTCACTAGAACTTTGTTTTTACAAATTTTAAGTTACACTAAAAGTGTGGTTGATTGATGAGGTAATAAGCCTTCAACACAAATAACTATTGGTTTACTGTGTGCTGTCTTAAAAATTATGATTTATTTTCTCTGCTAATAAAGTTGAAATATTATTTCCCATAGACCTGTTATATTATGTTGGTTAAATTGTATTACTGAAACTATTCAGGTGACTGAGGGCCACAATACTTCCCTCGTGGGTCACATGTTGGTCATCCTTGCAGTAGACATTGATCATTTTATGTGAACTGTATCATGATGTAGGATGTTGACATAATGAAAGATTAATAATATTCTGAGTAAATATTTTTAGTGTTGTGTAATTAGTGCAACTTCTGAAAATATGTGGATATATTTTACAGCTACCTTTTGAATGACTTTATAGTTTTTCAGCTGAAGTCAGTGCTTCTGTAAAATTACATTTCAGCCCTGAAATGAATGCAGTATCTTGTCATGTGCACATTTTCTACTGAAAGTGAATCCATACATGCTTTAGTGCTTTGCGATATGAGAATAATGAAAGGGGAATTTGAGGTATTGTTGTAGTACTTGTGTTTGCAAGGTACTGTGAACATATGAGGTCTGGCATTCTCATAGCACTGGTAATTGGTAAATAATTACTGATGTCTTCGGGGGCACTGCACTCCACAATGTTAGTAGCTATGTACCAGCCAACATGGTGTAACCTCCCAGAAGACTTGCATGTTTGTTCATATATTATGATAATCATTAAATTAATGGGAAGAACTGTTTGTTCAGGCACTACACACCTGTGAAATGTCAGTAACTTTGTGCCCGTCAACATGGTTTAACATCCCAGAAGACTGGAATTTTGTGAACATTTTTCATAGTATCCCAATACAAAAGTGAGGAATTGCTGGTTTAGTTTTTTGGATGAAAATATTTATTTCAAGCTACAAACTAGTTTTAGGGTATCACGTTTTATGACATCATAGTTAAGACACCTGAGAAAACTGGGTTGTGAGTGCTTTAGGCCATGTATCCAGTGGTTACCTGAGTGATTCCCCAGAGTGGTGAATATGGGCAGAGCAGGAAGCTTATTCTTTCACCTCCTGTTGCTGAGGGTGATTATTGTGTGGAGACCCAGTATTTTTCACAGGGGCAGTAAGGCTTGTCATATTGACAGCAGTTGAATGGAAGTTGTGTTTGACAAGCAGTACTAGCAAAAATTACTTTACAGTAATAGTTATGTAAGAAATATAGACATGTGTCGCTTAACGATGGGGATACATTCTGAGAAATGCGTCATTAGGCGATTTTGTCATTGTGTGAATGTCATAGAGTGTACATACAAAAACCTAGATAGTTTAGCCTACTACACGCCTAGGGTATATAGAATAGCCTATTGCTCCTAGGTTACAAACCTGTACAGCATGTTACTCTTCTGAAAACTGTAGGCAATTGCAACACAATGGTAAGTATTATAATGTTATGGTACCACTGTCATATATGCAGTCCATCGTTGACAGAAATGTTACGTGGCGCATGACTGTAGTTGACACAACTAAGTTTTCAAGTGTTCATTAAAGTGACATGTCTTGTCCTTTTTTAATCAATCATCATCAGGCTAAACATATGTAATATAAGACAAAAGAGAAGTACTTGAAATGCCTTACTTGTTGGAAATTGAGATTAAAAAGAGGTGTTGCTTCATTAAACACTTAAAAACTTGGTTTTGTTGACTATTTCTTATGTAACTATTAATTTGAAAGCACAACACGTCCAACCTTAAAAAAAACTTGACAGTAACCATTACAAGTCATTGAGCTGTGGCTGCTTCAGTTGATGTAAGATTTTACATCCTGTGTGAGAAGAAAGTAGGTAGTGGTGTTTCACTGGTTACTTTTATTTTAGGCAGTGAAACGAAGATTAAACCTCGAAACATCTCCTGCCAGTTTAGAGGGATTCAAGACTCCTCGCTCTACACGAAGAATGCGCACTGTCTCCAACTCCAGTGGGGCTTCATCATTCAGCTCCAGTCCTGCATCAAAGGGTGTGTTGCATATGTGCCCCCATTGTAGCAAGTGTTATCTTAGTTGTTCTCCCCAGATATTTTTCTTGTTCCCAGTGCTTTGGATTTAGTGATATGAAGCATGCTGTTATAAAGGAGATCACACAATTTTTTTTTTGTAAGCATCTGTATTTGATGTCCACAACAGTAATTCCCATCATAAGATCTCACCCCTTTAAAAATACCTGATTTTATCATCATTGACATTTTGTTCATTGTTAGTGTATAGAGTTCGAATATGTGAGTTAAAGGGTGCAGCTGAATAGACTTGGTCACTCGGGGGCTTGCAGTAATTGTGTATTGAGAAATATAAAAATGAAAACTACTGAGATGTCGTGCACCTTACCAGCTTAGATGGTTTAGCAGGTTCCAGGGCTGAAAAATCTTCAACTATATTAGTTTCATTCTGGATTTCTGTAATTTTTTGTCATTGTGTCATGCACATTATGCAGTTTTATTCAGTTGTTCAGTTGCCTACAGTTGTGCCAGTTTTATGTTAGCCTGTGTTTTCAACGTGTGTACGTGTGTGTGTGTGTGTGTGAGTTTTGTGTTTGCGTCCTGTTGTTTGAAAGTTTTAGATGACCAAGTGTAAAAACAGTCAAGCAGAGTGGCTCCTTTTTTGGCATGCATTGCAGAATTGTAACACTGCATGCTCATGATTCTGTAGTCTAATTGTTGCACTTGTTTCAGTTTTCAAACCATTGCCCTGGAGTTAAAATCCAGCAATGAGCATTGTACCAGGGGATTTAGAGTCTTCTCCCCTATGATAAAGGTCAAAATGTTTTGTCACTGAAGAGAGATGTGAATACCAGGCGAGGGAAAGTGTTATGGGGAACGTGCTTAAAGTTTGGTAGTGTGTTGTGTGCCAGTATGTTCAATTCACTTTGGTTGTTAATAGTCCTTCATAGACCTGGGTATCTGGTGTTTAAATTTAATCGTTGGCATATATTGTGTGAATAATTAGCCTTTAATTGGCCGACCTGGACGGTGGTGCAAGAATGTGGGAAACCATTACATTCACAGCCTGTGGGGAGCAAAATATTTTCTGTAAGTACAGTTGATTTCCAACTTCCTTGTCCATTTCTATATTAACACATTTGCTGCCAGCTATTTAAATACCCAGGGGCTTAATAATTCATGCTTAAAATCACCAGCGTCGACCTTAGTTGATCTAACTTTTCAATCGCGCGCGCTCC
>JGI24700J35501_10930026_pt1 | contig 11085 bp, 5 predicted proteins | sample TergutTh196P1_FD_35501 | JGI IMG/M metagenome (IMG submission 35501) | reverse complement strand
ATTATTATTATTATTATTATTATTATTATTATAACAACAACAACGAAAATAGGGGACATCGGTGCGGTGGTAACACTTAAGATCTGCTCTGTACAGAACCACAAAGTTTTGGGGCTGTTGTTACAGTTGCTTTTCGTGAATTTCCCCAGTCTCTCTAGCAAAACACCAGGATGGTACCTGGTTGCAGAACACAACATACTCCTTTCACAGTTTTACCTGCTGAACATGCCCTTTGTGTACCCTCCATATAAACAGACAAAAGCCAATGAATTAAAAAGGAAGGGAAAGGGAAGAAATGAACATGGAGGAGGAATTAAAGAACAATTCAGTATGAAGAGAAGAATGAATACAGGAATGTACATGACATATAATTTATTTCATACGATATCCTGTTGCAATGGACAAATACACATGTACACCAGTAAGGATACTTTTCCACGCCTCTCATTGCTACAGCTCAGTACACACATTCAGGTTTTAGACTGGAACAGTAACAACAAAAGTAACAACGATGCAATCACATTCTCCATCTAATATGATTAACCAATCAGAGTTTAGATTTTAATGGGGGCTCAGTTCCAACTCTTAACTCTGACTGGTTCATCAGAAAGTTCTTGAAAGTTCTTCAGAGTCACTGAGTTAGCATAGTTGAGGTTTTCACTGAAACTGAATGTTATGTTACAAAATTACCACCATTAGGAATTCTGTGCATATTGTTGAAAGTATTTCATTTGTGCAGAAAATATCTGGCAACACAAACATGTACAGGAAGCAAGGATATTCTGAAATGTTTGTCTCCTTCATATAAGGAGGTTTGGAGCATTTATTAGGTTATTGGTGGAAAAATGGTATCACAGGCCAAGTCATTAATGTAACACAATAAAATGCTTGAATTATGTAATGCATTTGAAAGTATCTCAATGTCTTCTCAGTAGTCAGATTAAAATCCCAGTGTCAATGTCCAGTCAAACTGCATGAGTGTTACATACATGTAACGTTCTTGCACGTTTTTTTATTGATGTTGTTAGTTAAGCATTTCACCATGGAAATTTTTGGCAGTAAGATACTCTGCTGCTTTATACTCTCTCTAGTGGTACCTCACAAACAAGTCATTTCAAATGCCAATAGAAAGCAGGAGGAGTTCACTGTAATGCCACACAACGAAGATATACAAAAATATGAAACATTTTGTATGGAATAATTTTAAGTAGGAAGAAGCATATAATCCACTTTGTCAAGGTCAGCAATATAAATGTGGTCTCAACTCAAGTCTTTAAGCTTTTATGAACTATCACTTGCTATTCTGCCATGTCTTAGTGTTTTCACTGATTTTGTGGTTACCAGAAGTGTATTAAAGTCAAAAGTAATTCTACATAATTTGGAAACCGGCTCTTGTTTGAATAGATATACACTACGGAACTTAGCTTGGTTTCTATATCTGGCTTTTGATTTTTAAATAACTTCTGTATTATGAAACACCACCATCAGAAATGAAGCATATTGGAAGAGTAATAAGTGGCAGTATGTATGGCTAGGATTTAAAATACAATACAAGATTTAAAATTATTTCTCACCACTATCGTATCCAAATTTTTTGTGGCACATAACCAGCTTCCTATCCAACATAAAACATCAGCTCAGTGATGCCTTCAGCACTCCAGCACTCTATCACTTAATACCAACTTCTGTAGTACATAGAGTATTATCCCCAAGATCCCGATGTTATTTCATGGAATGGTTTGTAGGAAGAGGTGAACTTTGCCTATTGTCAGAATATTAAGCACATATATGGCTTGCAGGTCATAAATTGGGTTGGTAGACTAGCATAATATTTGATTTGTATGAAAAAAATAATGAGTGTAAATACAGTCTTCAAAACACGTGGCAGAATGTTCAGCACAGAGACACCCCCTCCCCTTATAGGAGCAGTGAATATTTCATATATGCTGAATGTCCTCACTGACTTCTTCCTCCCTCACCTACAAATACTGTGTAAACTAATTCCAGAAACATCCTTGATACAAAAGATAGCACACTAAGAGCTGATTGCTGTCATTACTCTGTCCTCATGTAACAAGTCGTTTTTATAGTTACAGATGCATACAGGAGTAATTGCTGAAATAATCTGTCTATATGAAGCAGCTGAAAGATATTTGTGATTCATTTGGTATTACAGCCTCAAGTTCTGCCTATAAAGTTATATTGGAACAAACCATGAATCGCAACTGTAATTTTTATTATCAAGTACTTATCATAATGTGTTTCAGCTGACTTGGTCATATTCAGGTAACACAAAAAGCCAAACACTTGGAAGGTTTTGCATTACCTGAAGATGGCCAAGCTGGCCAGAACATGTTGTAATAAGTATTAAATAAAAATGATAAAATTTTATTAGTGATTGACAGTTTATTCTAGTATAATTTACAATATTATCACAAATTAATTTATAGAATGAAGTTTCTGTCTATAAAAGTTTACGTCTCCATTCCAGTCTTCTGAAATATTATGTCATGTCATGTCATGTCATGTCATGTCATGTCATGTCATGTCATGTCATGTCATGTCATGTCAGGTGGTAAATACTTCCTGACATACCTTTGAAATGTAAGCAACTATTTACCAGTCGTCACAGAATGATATCCCAGAACAATTTAATGTTAATTAACACCACTCTAAGAAATTCAAAACTTGCCAGTGAATTTTAAGTAGTTGCATTATTTATTGTACAAGCTCTCTTTCAAAAAAATCAAGGCCATTGTATGCATAATCAGGGTTATTATATTTTCCTAGTATTCCTCAAGGGATACAACATATAGGAGTTGACCGATGGAAGGGTTGTCTCCGAAGATCATTACTACAAGTAGAAATGGGAATTGTCAAAGTTTCTGTTTTAAATTTCCAAAGGCTTTATATTGACCACTTAACTACTGGTCTGAGGAAAGCTTCATTTGCCAGAAAGTTAGGTATGTAGTTTGTCATTTGTTCCCATAGAACGAAAAGAAAATTTCAGTTATGTTAACAAACTAAGGTGGCAGAAATAAACATCAAAGGAATGCCTATGTCAATTTGTATGTAATGTCAGCATCTTACAGAAGCTTTTTACCTCTATGACACATAGCAGCCTCCCTTATTCTAGTAAACAGGTAATGGTAGAGGCCATGTTCAATCTCATATATGTTTTGTGTGTATTTGGACTTTATCTGCATTAGTACATAACTTACAGGTTAGCTTAGAATGGATACAGTAACTAATAATTCAACTGCCTACAATGGCGAAATAATTGTAGTAAAAAAGGTAGGTAAACGAAGGGAACTGCATATGTAGATCAACAGCAATACAATGTTGTGCACCAAAAGTTATTCACAAAGATCTTGGAGAAGAAACATAGAATACGTCAGAAGTAAGTAGGAGTGGGCCACACATTTTCAAACAGAAGATGTGGTACCACACAGTGGTATAGCTGGAGTGGAGAGGAGGAGTGGTGCAACTGCCCCAAGTGACACAGCCAAAGGGGCAGCAAAATGAACATTCTATATATATATAAACTTAGTGCACCAGAGTTTAAATAATTGAACCAAATACAAGGAAACTTAATAAATAACGGATTTTTTAAAAATTCATTGTCCCTGTTAGGGATGGCCATTGTAATTGCTCGCCACAGGCACAAAAAAAAAACAACTAGTCTCACCGTTGTTCCCACAGCATCATAATGGAATTTGTCAAACCAGTGAACTTGTGAAAAATGTAAACATACAACACAAGTGTAAATGTAGTGCTGTAATCTAATTGAAGGAAAGGGAAAAAGTTACTTACTTACTTACTTACTTACTTACTCACTCACTCCATGAAACAGAGTCCTTCTTGAGAAGCTAACCGGTTTCAGCTAGTCAAGAAATTCCCTACATTTTATGGAACCCCAAGGTTCATTACCACATTCAAGGTGCCTGCCACCTGTCCCTCTCCTCAGCCTGATCAATCCAGTCCATGTCCCCCATCTCATTTCCTAAAGATCCATTTTAATATTATCCTCCCATATATGCCTGGGTCTTCCAAGTGGACTCTTTCCCTCATGTTTCCCTACAAAACCCTGTATATACCTCTTCTCTCCCCATACGTGCTATACGGCTCGCCAATTTCATTCCTCTCGATTTGATCACCTGAATAATATTTGGTGCGGAGCACAGGTCACTAAGCTCCTCATTATGTGGTTTTCTCCACTCCCCAGTTACCTCGTCCCTTTTAGGCCTAAATATTTCCTTCAGCGCCCTATTCTGAAACATCCTCAGCCTATGTTCCTCCCTCAGTTTGAGCGACCAAGTTTCGCACCCATACAAAACAACAGGCAAAATTTTAATTCTCTCTACCTTAATCTTTATATTTTTGGATAGCAAATTGGAAGACAAAAGATTCTGCACTGAATGATAGCAAGCATTCCCTGACTTCAATTTGCTCGTGATGTAAAAAAATTACTGTCATTTAGCAATGTTAATATTTTGGTAGCAGTTAGAAAGAGTATCTTACTTACTAGCGAATGACATAATTATGTCGACCAAAAGGCTTTGTGATTTTATCATCAACGGCTGTAAATGCGAAGTTCACCCCACTGCACACCGAAGCAGGCACAGAGGGGAGGCAGAGGTACAGCTGTAACCCATTCGCAACCCGATACTGAAAGGAGGTGATTAGCCAGCACCACGCTCCGGCCGCTTTGAATCGCTAAAGACCCGACACCCATTGTGGAGGGGTTGGGTGTGCCTCAGGGACTCTCTGAACGGCACGGAAAATCTCTTCTTCAGAGGGATTCGATCCTCGGACCGTCCGGCTAGAGGCGAGTCGTTATACCGACCAAAATATCCCGGCCGCCATAACTGTATGTATATTCTGAAAGTTTGCTGTTCTTAAAATGAGAGAAAAGTGAGTTTAACGTTACTTGGATCTACAGGTGCATAAAATAAATTGAATAAGTTGAGAAATCAGATACAATTGCTTTTTGTATTGTCAAGCGTCAGACTATTTCTAGGTGCTATACCAATAACACAATTTACTTTGTACGATAAAGTGACTCTAACAAGTGAAATTGGAAGGGCTAACTCCAATTGATCTCTGACAACGTGTGAAATGACAGAACAGAGACAACAACTTGGTACCTTCCTAATGAAAGTAAGATGTCTTGCAGCTAGAAATGACCACAGGCTTGTTCGCTAATAACTCTACAACTTTTCTTAAAAAAAATTCATAATATGCGGGAAAATGCAATTTCTAGGCCTATCTGCATTTTTCTCATACAATTTATAACAAATCCAATTCAGGACAGCCCTGATCAGACAAACACTTCTACACATCTTGTCCTATTTCTAACTGAAAGCATTCTCCCCAAACCACTTCAAAAGAAATGGAAGTGAAGTGACAGGTGCCTCTGGACGCATCTCATTGAACGCCCACAGCCCTCCTCTAACAGTTCACGTGGTTCTTGCAATGATGGAAAAATATGAACTAGCGAGAATCTCATTTTGAATTTCTTTCTACGTGGCTTCCCTCAGTAGAGGGCTTTTAAACTTGAACATTCAATATGGGTTTAAGACTTCAGTGACAGTGTTTGCAACTGCAGTATGTCGTCCCTCAATAAGTCGAAGTGCGTCAGTCACTGAAAATTTTATTTGTTTCTTCACATTTTCTCAACGTTATTAATTTTAAAATAATATTGAAATTTTAATATGGATTCAAATTTTATCACTTCAAACTAGTTCATGCAATTCCTCAGCAGAGGTAAAACGCAAGAAAATGTTATTTACGTTAGAGCAGATTGTTTCTGCACAGTATTACACAGGGAAAGACATGGGCAACACTGTAATTAGCATAATTTACTGTTACACTTCGCAAATTGTAACGTTGGTTCCTCCATATGTGGCAGTACATTGTGAAAGTGGATACTTCACTTGAATTTGAAGGAAATGCGCTACTGATGGGAGATTTCATGTAGTTAAAAAAACTGCATGACGATCAGAGAAAGCTGAAATGGTTCTGCAGCCTACGTTTGTCCTAGAATCCTATTATAAATGTTTATAGAAGCAGTAACGTAAAAAAAACTAAACTTTCTAAATTTAACTAAATGAAAATCTTGTTAGATTAACGAGTAATAAGAAATATATAATAATTAGAATCGTGTTCTTTTCAAAAAAAGATAATATATTCCTCCTCGCAAATATGTTTGCAATGAACACCGGGATATTACCATACCAAACAAACGAATTCAATATACGTATATAAAGTGAAGTAGTGTAGTCCTCAGTATATTTATCGTTGCCAGAAATTCTGTTCTTAAAATGAAATATTTCGTTTCATATATGAATACGCCTTCTCCATTTTGCTAATGATTGCTCTGAAAAATAATCACAGCTCCTAAAGGTGACGAGGCGACAAAAGGAGATGGAAAGACTGTGATTGCAGTCGTTTCTAACACAGGTCACAAAGATGGCGCTGTACAATCAGCAGGGCGAAACAGAGACAGGTTTTGATATTGTAATATCCTTGTTAGTCTGAGCGCAAGTTTGCCTCACGTAAGTCCGATGCAAATAGAGACACATTGCAGTCACAAGCGGCGTACACTTATGTGCTGTAGGGATTGCAGTGGACAACAAAATAGAATCTTTAGAATTTTCAATTCCTCGTTGATTATGTTTACAAATTTTCAGAACCTTTTTCACTGAATACCTTTATGACAAATTCTTCCAAATTATCAAACACATTAATTTCTTTTTAGGCATTCGGTGACGGTTCCAAAGTGATATGAAGGTTGTAGTTCGAGTGTTAGGTGTCAGTTTCGTCCGAATCTTCGGTACACGTATTTGTTTTCAGCACAGATTCTGCTTTCAAAAGTTACAGTGATATTACAGATGTTAGCACTGAGTACTTTCTGTTTGTATGACACGACAGCAGTCTCTCCACTTATTTCCTTGATATGAAATACCGCCCCTGGCATAAACTACATTCATGTCCAAGATCTTATAAATTAGCGAAAAATCACACGTCCTACTTCCTTGGAGTGTCGTAAAAACTTAGTATGTTGCTCTCGTTAGCATGAGAAATTTCTTGTCATTTGAGGTTCTGGCGGGCTTTTTGAACCATTTAGTTCAGTTCACAGTACAAAAGAAATTAAAGGACAAGTATTCTAAAACGTCGCTTCCGCACAAACAGTCGGTTTCTATGAACGTAGCACCAGTAGACAACATAGACGAGATGCACAAAAGTGGAAGCAATTATTTTCAGACAAAGCATTATAACACAGTCTCATTGGTGCAGGTACGAGGGCCATTGACGAGGGAGTATCGGGAACTCCCACCATTCGTGCGCGCCGTTATGGTCCCTCGCACAAAGAGCTCCTTGAAAGTCTCTCTGAACTGTCGCGACATACCGCAGTAGATTGCAAAGTTGATGGGGTAGCTGACAATAATAAAGAAATTGGTGAAGAGGATGAGCACATTAGCAATGGAATAGTCCAAGATCTCAGTGACACTGCTGGAGATTATGTGCAGCACGGTGACGACGGCAAGGGGAATCTCCACCAGAAGAAACACCGTTACTACGACAATGAGCATGAGGGTTGTGCAGTTCGAGTCCCGGAGTCGCTTGCACTCGTTCTTGCGATTTTCCTTGAAAAGTTTCTCACGCTTCAGCTGTGCCTCGCGCATTGCGCGGAACAGCAGTACATTGAGCACAACCAGCGACACGCAGGGTACGGCGTGCACAAACACCACGCGGAAACAAAAGTAGAATGTGAAGTATAAGTCCAGGTCGATGTATAAGACCCACTCGGCCCAGTCTTGCCTGCACACTGTCACCACTTCCTCACCATCCCACTTCATTTCCATCGGTTTGAACACCCGGTCCACGAAGCGGGTAGACTGATGCAGAGTGGCCAGGAGAGCGATGATGCCAACACATTTTAACACTCGGGGCATAGTGCACCATGTTCGTGCCATTGGTGCGTGGCACACGTATATGTACCTGCAACATGAAGCCAGATTGCATGCCTGAGTGTCGCCAGTCAACTGATTACTGCACTGCGAGAAAAGAAAGTTTCAGTATTATGGTTAGCTGAAGATTTAAGTTTCAGTCTTTCATTTTGTGTACTTAAGTGAGTTACCTTACGTGCTGTCAGTAAGACTGTCACCTGAGTGGAATATGAACGATCAAATATTCTGCATTATTTAAATTAACAGCGAAAATATTATTTTGTATTTTTGACACGCTTTTATGTTGAATAAAGTAGCGAGTTTTAGGGACAGCTCATGTCCATTTGCGTCAGTAATACGTACAAAAAATTGAATCGGAAAAATTAAATTATTACTGAGCTGTTTAGGATTAAATGTAATATAACTTTGTGCTTTCAATTAAACTTTTCAAAATTTTACAGAAATATAGTAAGTGTTGATGAGCATGAAATTAACAGGAAAATGTGCAGTTTTGGAATATGTTGGAGTAGAGAATAATGTAAAAAACGACGGGAAGTGATACGAGGGTAATACTAAATTGAGGCTTCAGATCTTAAATACGAAACAAACAGCAGCAGGACAGAGTAAAGCAGAAGGATACTGTCCATGTGCTCTGATGAAAGTAACAGCGGAAGAACACAAACACAGATTTATTACGTTTTGCTAACAACACTGTAACGATTCTGGGGAATGAGAAACCCGGAAAAGATTGTTAGTTGATGGTTAGAAGGATTCTGTCTGTGTTGCTTTCAATCGGCTAACTCAGGACCCGATCAATCATACATTTCCGAAGAAATGTCAGCTATAATTCAGACTCTCTCACAAGGCACCGGTGCACAGACAGCGCGGCATTTGCAACCCACATTTATTCACTAGTTTTAATTCTGAATTACTTTTCGTAAAAAATGTAAGAATTGGACAGAGCAAACAACAGGCGAGGACAAACATTTTTGTTATTGTATGCTATTGAAGCTCGTTGGAGTTACAGCGATAGACAGAACTTGCACTACCTATATGGCTCAATGCCGATCCCAGTGACCGCGCAGTATTTGGCGTAGGTCTGCGGCCGCTTGATTACAGTAATCATAAGGCACGCATGTTCCTCTCTTATGTGTCATGCAGGTAGCAGCCTTAACGACGAGCTGATCACTTTTTCAGAGGAGCCATACGGAATGTGTGTGTGTCTAACTATGTGCGATATATACATTTCAAATAATGATGCGGTCTAGGACCGATTTGGGCTTTTGCGCCACAGAAAAAAATAGTGGCTCAATAAGGAATTATACCAGAACTCAAATATCCAAGGATGTTGCTATGAAAGCCAGCCAATGGACAGACTATTGTCTTCCCTCAATAAATTAGACAGGCTCCTGTCTTCCTTCAATAACATTAATATTTCCAAAATATATTTTGAAAGTCATAGTTTTAATATTATCTTTCCACACAGTTCGCAGTCCTCCAAAGAGGCCTCTCATATAGTTTATCTCCTTGAAGTTCCTTACGCACACCCAGCTGTCCAAAACCGAAATACCTTTTCAGTCGATCGCCAGCTTGCCTCTTTCCTTTAATATCTGCCAACTGACAGGCACGCAATTAGTCCCTGCTTAATTTTTCTTGTGCCCAGATACTGTCTTTGAAACGCTTAAATTCATCTTGTTCCTCATGGAAGAACGACCCAAATCACTAACAACACCTAACTAAAGTAGAGTATAGTGAGTGACATTCAGTGCTCTGGAGATCGGGTTTTTGACTGCACAACAGGAAGCAGGTAGCCTTGTTTGGATTATTGTACATTCACCACATTTATTTTCACTCTACTTTTTAGGCGCGTTCGTATAGTCGCGAAAAGAAGCTATTAGCTTCTTCTTGTCCGCCATGTGTATCAGCGCCGCTCTCAATGGACGGATTTCTGTGAAACTTGATGCAAAGGAATTTTGTGAAAAATCCGTCAGAAAAATCCAGACTTGGTTACACTCGGGTAAAAATATCGGACAATTTACATCAAGACCTGAGTACGTTCTGCTGTTGCCGGCGGCATTAAATCGTCATAAAAGCGCTCACTTCGAGTGAAATGGTTACAGCCGTTACGATAGACAAGGAGGTACAAAAATTAGGCGAACGCGCCATGATGTTACGTTATACTACATTGCCTGTCTTGTTAAATCTCTTGCATTCGATTTGCGGAACAGAAAATTCGGTGATAAGCAGTCTGGAAGCTAAAGCCTCACCTCTGCACGGCCAGTGCGAGGGTGAGCCAGATGGACGCTGTGTGGAACATGGCGGGGATGACTTCGTTCATGATGTTCCAAGCGTAGCAGGCGCCTACAGGCGAGAGTGGCTTGTAGTGGTTGCCGAACGTATACATGTAGAAGAGCCAAGGCGAAGGGAAGAGCAGGGTGAACATGTCGGAGAGGGCCATGGCCATGAGCACGGCGTTGGTGGGAGTGCGCATGTGCCGCTTGGACAGCACCACCACGATCAGTGTGTTGGCGATGATGGTGACCACCAGCAGGAAGGGCACCACATAGCCGTACATGGGCTGTGCGTAGCGGATGGGCAACTCGCACGTCACATTCAGGTACAAAACGCGCGTGTCGTTACCGAGCGTATCATTACTCTCCCACATGTTGGAGCAGTTGCCCGCCATCTTGTGCGCCACTCACTGCATCACCATCTGCAAACAAAAAGCAACGTACAGCAGAAACTACTCGTAACAGTACACAGAGAAGCAGAGTAAGCGACATTCTTTATGGGGGATTGTCGAAGGGTGCAACCGCTCTCATGATAAACTTGTCAGCAAAATGACAATCGCGCGAAATGTATTTATGACAGTGATAAAATACAAGACATGTAATTAAGATGTCTGAAATTGTATTGTGCTTTTGGTGTAATTTTTTAAAATATGTGTTCTAATTTTTGTTATGTACATCTGATTTAGTGAGGATTGCTATTTGTCTTGCTTTGTTTGAATTTATGTATTGTACTTTTGTGACTTGTTTCATATCTACGAAATGAATGAATACATGAACAAATGAATGACTGAATATATATATATATATATATATATATATATATATATTTGAAATCTACAAGG
>JGI24700J35501_10930027_pt1 | contig 11087 bp, 8 predicted proteins | sample TergutTh196P1_FD_35501 | JGI IMG/M metagenome (IMG submission 35501) | reverse complement strand
GAGCAGAGCAGAGCAGAGCAGAGCAGAGCAGAGCAGAGCAGAGCAGAGCAGAGCAGAGCAGAGCAGAGCAGAGCAGAGCAGAGCAGAGCAGAGCCTAAATTCTGTAATTTTGTCGACCCCAAAATCTCTTAAAAAGCAACAATGCAAGCCTATTTTTAGCTTGTGTTTTTTGTTTTATAAATCAAAAATAGGAGGTGAAAATATGCCGCCGTAAAATAAAAATTTTTTGAAAATAGTGCTGCTAGCACTGGACATTTACAAACGCCTTTGTTATGCTGTTTTACGGTGCAAAATCATGGCAAAGGAGAGGGAACATATCAAAGTACCATTATTTACAAAACTACAAAAAATTAAAACTATTAAAGGAGAAATTTTATGAATTTCAAAAACGCAAAACGTGCAATAGCAATTTCGCTTGCACTAATTATGTCAATAGCGTTAGTTACGTTTAATCCGTTTGACGCTTTTGCAGAAGATACTGTAGGCGATTTCTTTTTTCCAACGCCTAGCGTAGTTGTTGACGAAGAAACAGGCACAGCCGTTGTTGACGAGGACGGCAATGTTGTTGTTGTTCACCCAGAACAAGACAACAACGAAGATAATAACGAAAATAATAACGAAAACGCAGACGAAAACGAGGGCGATGGCGAAGATAATGGCGACGAAAACGACGAAGACGACAATCTTTCCAACATCGACCTTGGCGATTTAGATACATTAACTCCAGAAGTTGGTGCAAACGAGGACGGAAACATTGTAGTTTCGCACCCTAACGGCGAAACTTTTGTTATCGAGCAAGAAGTTCCTGTGTTTCCTCCATTGCCAAACCAAAATGCACCTGTAGCACCCGCTGGCGGATTTTTGCCAATGGCAAGTAGTCGTTTTTTGGTTGAGGCTGATATTGCCATTACTCCAGCTACTGGGGCAACTTTAACAGACCTTACAGATGGAATATTTATGTTAGAAATAGATGCTAATTTTTCCCCATTAAATGTTATTGAACATATTGGCGGAAGAATTATGACACTTACTATAGATATTCCTAACGGTTCTACCGCAACAGCTGTTTTAGCACAACCATCTAATACAATCGCTGATGTACAAATTCCCGATACAGGAATTTTACGTTTTGAAGTTGCCAATCATGGGCTTGCGGCGGCTTTTAATGCCACTGCTGCTGCTGATATTATACAATTACCTGCAGGCGACAGCTCATTGACAATAACTGTTACTGACGTAAACGGCGATGTAGAGACAATAATCTCAATAACCAACAATGCAACTGACGAAATCAACCCTTTACCAGGTACATTTGCTATTACTCCAAGTATAGATATTTTTGGAGATTCAGCCTCGGTGGATGGTGCTACTATAACTATACCTGATGACTTTAGTGAGTTTGACGAAGATAATAATATTTTGGGCAGACTTATGACAATCACACATACACACGCATCCGAAACTTACAACATAACTTATCTGTTAAATGACAACCCTGCAAGTTTAGACTTTTCGGGTACGGTTGATGGCAACAATTTTGTTGGTAGCCACGTTTTTGAAGTAGCAAATCATGGTTTTGCTGGCGGCAATCCTACACAACTTTCTAACGACACAGCTAATAACGCTAATGTACACGTTTTGACAATTTTAGTAAGCCAACAAGCTACTCCACCAACTCCTTTTGGGGTTTACACATACCATATAACAAACCTTGCAGAGGATGACGACAATCCACCAGAACCACCAAGCAACGATGCAACTTTGGAAACGCTTACTTTAGGTGGCGGATTTGCGGGACTTTCGTTTACTCCACCATTTTCCGCAGATGTATTTGATTATGAAGTTACAATACCTGTAACGTTTACCTTGCCAGCCCTCTTATCAGTAACTGCATTACCAAATGACGAGGATGCAACAATAACCGTAACTTTGGGAACAACAGATGTAGAAATCAATCCTTCAGGAGTTATCGTTTTTCCAACAGATGGATTTGTTGCTGGTAGCACTAATGTATTAACAATCAGAGTAACAGCCGCTAACGGAGATTTTGAAGACTACACAATTACTTTCTTTGTAGGAGAACCAGCTAATCCAGATGCTACATTAACAGGCATTACTGTAACTGGGCTAGTTCTCGAACCGCTGTTTGATGCAACAGCAGCTATACAAGTTTATTCGGTTGACATTAGCCAAGAATTTATCGCACCAATAAATGACGTATATGTAAATGTTATACAAGCCGATGTTGTTTTTTCCGTTGTAACTGCAACTTTCAACGGTAATGCAGTGCCAAATGGCAACATTACGCATTCAACTGTACAAGATAGCCCAACTGTTATAAGAATTCCAGCTGGTTTCTTCCAGTACGAGCAAAACAATCCGTTGGTAATTACCGTATCTAACGGAACAGCAACGCCACAAATTTATACGCTAAACTTCTTATATGGCGATGTTGTGCTTAACAATGATAATACATTAACCGATATTACTTTCGGTGGCGGATTAACAGGGCTTTCTCTTGACCCAGAGTTTAGTTCTGGCGAGACAATTTACACTGTTGAAATTGCTGAAAATTTTGAATTGCCAGCCAATTTATTGTTAAACTTTGTACAAGGCAATGCCGCCGCAAGAGTAACAGCAACATTACGCACTTCAGATTTAACTACAGATTCAGATTTAACTGTTGCCGCAGGAGTTATCACTATTCCAACAGTTAGCTTTGTTGCAGGTAGCACTAATGTAGTAACAATTACCGTAATCGCAGAAGACGGCACTCCTCAATCCTATGAAATTACCTTTACCGTAGCAGGTGGCGGGTTAATTCCCATATTACCACCCGACATTGATTGGGAAGACATAACTATAGGCTATTGGAATGACGATACAAATGCGTATGTACCTGTACCAAACTTTACATTTGACGAAGAAGTTTTCGAATACAATATAACAATACCCGCAGGTTTTGGCGTAGGTCATGCTTTAGATTTTGCTACAATAATACGTACAGCAAACACTAATATAACAATGAGATTGGACGGCGAACTAGTTACTGTACACCGTATGAATCCTCCAACTGGAGCAGGCGATTGGTTTTGGGCATCGTTTGACACAACAGGCGACGGATTGCCAGAAATGGGCAATATGGCGTACTATCGTCTTCCAGCAGGAAACAGCACTGTAGTAGTTACAGTTGCTGGAACACCTTACACTTTTAACATAACCAACAATGCAGCAGACGGCGGCAACGGCGGTAATGGTGGAGAAGGCGGCAACGGCGGCGGAACTCCTGGACCAGGACCAGGAGTAACACCAAGCCCTGGACCTGGCGTATCTGGACAACCACCAGTAGTATATCCTCACCAAGTAACAAGAGCATGGCGTACACGTCCAAGCACAAGAAGAGTTACAACCGCAACAATCACAACCGATGCAAATGTAGACGTAAATTTGAACATTGGCAATGATTCAGTTGCAAGTGTAACAATAAACTTGCCAAGCAGAATAAACACTCGCGGAATTGCAACATTAAACGTTACAGATGCAGCTATCAATCAAGCAATAACAGCAGTTCGCACAGCCGCTCGTGATGCTACCGAAAATGTAACAAGTTTTATAGTAATCGTTGAGGCAGCTGGTAACGATGTAAACGGAATAAACTCAACTGTTCACGTAAACGCATTGCGCCGTTTAGCTGATGCAAACGCAACATTACAAGTAGTAACCGACAACATTTTGGTAGAACTTGATCCCGTTGCTTTGCGTGCATTATCCGCCGAAACCCGCGGTAATCTTAGATTAAACGTTGCTCCGCCAATCTCGTTAAATGTAACTTTCCGCAATGCAGTAGGTGCTAATCCAGCATTCTCGTTCGGAATAAGTGCAGCCACAAGCGGCACAGTTCGCAATTTAACAGACGGCGCAATTACTTTGGGAATCGCAAGCAATGCACCAGGCTTAAACGTTTCCACGTTTACAAATAACCAATTAACAACTTTAGAATCAACCTTTGTAGACGGTTTTTACAGATTTAACGGCTTTAACGGAGTTTTTGGGTTGTCTAACTAATAATTGCCGATTATTGCTAACATTATTAACAAAAGGCGGTTCGTATTCTGCGAACCGCCTTTTTGGTGGTTGTAATATTTTATGGGCTATTGCAAAATGTTGAAAAATTGCGAATTTGAAAAAACGGGCGGATAATATCCGCCCCTACAACACCCATCGGCTTTTATAAAAAATCGCATATATAAATGTGCGGGTCAAGGGGCGCGCTCCTTGCGGGTGTGGGCAGCCTGCCCGCCGGCAGGCGGGCGCCCACGGTTTTAAGTGGCTTCAACGTAAATTTTAATAGCGGCTGCCAAAAATTCTGCACAGCCAGAGCCTAATTTTTCGTAATGTTCCTTAAAACGTTCGTCTGCTACGTACATTTCGGCTAGTCCAGCGTGATATTGCTTGCTGTAGGCAGGATAATAAATGGATAGCCATTGCCTGTGTAAATCGCACGCCTTTTGTGCCAGTTCGCTTGCAGGATTACCTGTTTTTAGTGCCGCAACTAAAAGTTCTTCGTATTCGCAACGTAAACGCTCGCTTTCGGTGTATTCGGCTTGAGTTAAACCGTTTATTTTGGCGTTACTTTGGTCGATTGCCGCATCGCCGTACTTTTGCCTAATTTCTGCACCATATTTTTGTTCGTTTTCTTCTATAAGGGATTTTTTTAAGCCCTCAAATTTTTCTGTATCTTGCATAATTGTTTCTCCTCTCATGTTGTTCAAAGATTTCTGCACGGTTTCGATTATTTTATCTAGCCGCTTGCGTTCCGTTCGGAGTGCTTGCAGATGTTGCACAAAAGCCAATTCCAAGTTCATGTTAGAATAAAATAGCAGCCGCTTTATTTCATCTAACGTAAAACCTTGCTCGCGGTAAAGTAAAATTTGTTGCAAGGTTGTAACTTCGTGTTGTCCGTAAATTCTGTAACCCGTGGATGCCACGCGCAAAGGCTTTAGCAAGCCGATTTCGTCATAATATCGCAAAGTTCGTGCCGTTACACCAGATATTTTTGCCAATTTGTTAATTGTGTACTCCATAATTGCCTCCTTTTGTTACTTGCCACCAACAAAAATTATTATAAACTATGACGTAACGTCAAAGTCAATGGTTTTGAAAAAATTTTTTCGAATGTAATAAAATTGTAATATTCCACAAAAAAATGGGAAATTTGCAAAATCCCATTTTAATAAATTTATCATTTAATTTTGATTAACCACATTATACGGATTTTTCAAGCGTTTATTCCACGATAAAAAATTTTGCAAATTTTCTTCGTTGACAGTTCCCATAAATTGAACGTCGCCGTCTTGGAAAGTTACATTTATCGAGTAACCTGTAAGGGCTTTTTTAATGGTTGCCTGTGTTACATCACTTTTTGGGCGAGTTGTGTTTACACGATAGCTTTCATAATGCACTTCTGTTTCGGAAAAATAATTTTTTTCTCTGCCCATAAAACCTGACAAAAGAAAAGTAACACCAAACGCAATTAAGGTGGGCCAAATTCCAAAGCCAGATGCTCTGCCAGCTATGCCGAAAATTAAGGCGGAAATACTGGCGAAAATTCCCTGCATAGCAAAACGCCCCGCCAAACTGGGAATAATTATAAATTGTGAAACTTGTTGAGTTGACAAATCGAACTGCTCGATAATTTTCACTTTTTGCGATAACGCTTGAATTTGCTTTTGTCCTAATTTTAAGCCTGTTTTTACTTCTTCGGTTTTATCGTGCATTACCACTGAGATTGACCTTTTTTGAATTTTAACACCAACAATATTTTGATATTCAAATTCAAAGGTTCTGCTACTGTATCTGCCAGTTGAAACTGTTATTTCCATTTGCTTGGAAGTTAGCAAAATTTTGTTGCCCATTCCAACCCTAGAAATAACGATTGTAGCCACAATAACCGCTATAAATGCCAAAATAACTACAATATCCGAAAAAATTTCGGAAGCCGCAAACAAATCAAGATTAGCCAGCGGAGCAATCGCAATCAACCCAATAGTGCTTCCCAACAATAACGAGATAAAAATATTGCTATTTATAAGCAAAGTACCTTTTTTAATGTGTCTTACTCGGTGCATTTTAACAGCTCCTTTTTATGTATTTTGTGCAATATTAAATGGATAATCTTGTATAGCGAAAATTTTCGTATCGGAATGAATATGCAATTTGGACAAAATGTCCATTCCAACAATCCCGTGCAAAGCGAAGTTTTTCCAATCCAAGATATTCGCATTAAAGTTCGAGAAAGCAAATTCGCCGCCCAACTCAATCCTAGAAATTTTTACCATATCAAATTTTACAATCCCTGTCGGCGTTATTACGGAATGAGTATCTTTTTTTAGGTCGGTATATCCCAAAATGCCGCAAGCAACGTACCGAGAAATTGATGTGCGAGTTGCTCCTGTGTCAATCAACAAATTGACAGGATATTTTGATTTTTTATTTGCAGAAAATATTTCGCAATCAACCGTCATTGTTTTTCGTGATTTAACTGCCCATGCCAAGCATAAACTCATAATCCTCTATCCTTTCCATTTTGAATAATCCTGCATTGCCTTCTTCATCGAGTAGCTTTTTTGTGTAAATTATTCCTTCTTCTTCAGTATCATATACACTATGCACTTCGCAAGTGTCAATATGTCCATTTTTCCATTCATATTTATAAAACAAAACCCATTTTCCAGAGTAAATATCGTATAAATCGTCTAATTTTACTCGCATAATTTTCCTCCTATTTTGTTAAATTTTGATTTATAAAGGTAAAAATTAACTGCCCATGCCAAGCATAAACTCATAATCCTCTATCCTTTCCATTTTGAATAATCCTGCCTCGCCCTCCTCATCGATTAGTTTTTTGGCATAAATTATTCCCTCTTCTTCGGTATCGTATACACCTCGTAAGTCGCAAGTATCCGTGCGACCATTTTTCCACTCGCCTTGGTTGAACAAAACCCATTTTCCAGGGTAAATATCGTATAAATCGTCTAATTTTACTCGCATAATTTCCCTCCTATTTTGTTAAATTGCACTTTATAAATAAATTATAACATTTTTTGAATATTTGGTCAAATTATTGATAGCAACTAATATTTGCTTGACTTTTCCAAAAATGTACGATAGAATAATCTCAAATAATAGCGGAAAATCCGCTGCAAGGAGTTGTTTTAGAAAAATGAAAAAATTTAAGATTGCTGTTATTGGTCTGCTGGTTGTTTCGCTGTTGCCAACTTCGCTGTTTGCTTTCGCAGGATTTACCCAAAATTTTGACGGCGTACCTCGGCGTACCCAAAACGGCACAGAGTATCTCGCTTTGCGTGCAACTGCATACGCAAACAACGTATCTGTTGAATGGGAAGAACCCACCAGAACAGTCCGCTTAACTGACGAATTGGGCAATCAACGTGCTGTGGTAGTTGACAATGTCGGCGGATTTATCGAAGACGGCACAACGTGGATTCCTTTAACGTACGCCGAAACCCTTTTCCCAACCGAACCGCCGCCGCCAATCGAAGCACTTTCCGCTATAACTCCAATCGAAACCGAGCAAGCGGAACCAACCGAACAAACGGAAAATCCTCAACAAGCTGACAATTTAGCAATAGCAACCCAATTTATGGAATTTTTTGTAGCAGGAGATTTAGCCGCAACTTTTCCTTTGATGACGGAGGAATTATTGGCGGTTGCTGGCGAGGTTTTTCCTGCAATGTATCAAATGGCGTTAATACAACGGGGCGATTTGCTTTCGTTTGCATTGTACGATGTGCAAACCAACGAAATGAACAACACCGCATTTGACTTCGAAATTACCACGGTAATCGGCACAATGCTTTTCAGAATCGTGGTAACTGCCGACGGACAAATTGATGCTTTCTCGGATTCGTTGGGCTTTACGTTTGTGCCGCTTGCTCCGCTTGCGAATGCCACATATTCTGCCGAGCCGATTATCGTTGGCACGGGAACTCAATGGGCTTTGAACGGAATGCTGACTATTCCGAACGCCGCAACGGCAGAAAATCCTGTGCCAGCGGTCGTTTTGGTGCATGGATCGGGCCCGCAAAATATGGATCAATCCGTATTTAACAATCGTATGTTTCACGAAATAGCCAGTTATTTGTCGTCAAACGGCGTTGCAGTTTTGCGTTACGACAAACGCACATTAACGCACGGTTTGGAAATGGTAAACACTTTTGGCGAAAATCTCACAGTTTTCGAAGAAACTATCGAGGACGCAATTTTGGCAGCCGAGATATTACAAGCAGATTCGCGGATTAACAGCGTTTTTGTAGCTGGCAACAGCCTTGGCGGAATGCTTGCGCCTGCAATAGCCGAGCAAGCTAATTTGGACGGTGCAATTTTATTGGCAGGTTCGCCACGTCCATTATTTGAAATATCGTACGACCAAAATATTATGGGAATCGCCGCTTTGGTAGCCGAGGGTTTAATGTCCCAGCAAGAGGCGGACGAAACCCTTGCAATGGTGGATGCTATGATAGCCGAAGCCCGCAATTTGCCAAATTTATCCGAAAGCGAGCTAGAGGGCGTTTTAATTTTTGGAATGACCGCCATTTATCAACGTTCGCTAATGGACAATTTGCCTTTGCCGATAATTTCGCGCAACGCAATTCCCACGTTAATTTTGCAAGGCGAACGAGATTTCCAAGTGCTAGCAGAGGGCGATTTTGACCTATTCGTTGAACATACCCAAAATTACGACCATGTGCAAACCATATTATATCCCAATTTAACGCACTTTTTTATGCCAGCCCAAACGCAATTTATCGATTTGCGCGAATATATGGTAGACAACAACGTCGAGCCACAAGTTTTACAGGATATTGTAAATTGGATTTTTGAGGTTTTGGAATAATTGCGAATATACAGTTGAAAAATTGCGTTTATATAAAAACGGGCAGGTATTATCCGCCCGTTTTTTATAAATTCGCAATATTTCAAAATAAAATAACACAACCCCAACAATACCCAAAATAGCGGGTCACCTGCCCGCCGGCAGGCGGGAGGGCGCGCGCGTCCTTGCGGGTTCGGGCAGCCTGCCCGCCGGCAGGCGCCCGAGGTTTTATTATTTTAACGTTTTGATGTAAACAATCAAAACATTTATGTCTGCGGGCGAAACCCCTGAAATACGCTGTGCTTGACCAATATTCAATGGCTGTAATGCCGCCAATTTTTGGCGAGCCTCTAATCGCAAGCCTGTTATGCTTTGGTAATCCAAGTTTGGCGGGATTTTTTGGCTTTCTAGCTTGCGAAAGGCGGCAACTTGCTCTTTTTGCATATTTATGTAGCCCTCATATTTTATTTGGATATTTACCTGCTGTTGCAGAGTTTGCCAACCGTGCGGTTCAATTTCGGTTGGCGGTTTTTTTGTGGCTTGCGATAACGTTTCCGATAAACTCATGTAATCCAGTTCGGGACGCTTGACTAAATCGGCTAATTTTACGCCTGTTGTTATTTGCGTACTTTGCCTTTCTACCAAAAGAGCGTTGACTTCGGCGGATGGCGGAATGTTCTCGTTTTTGACACGCAAAATTTCGTTATCCAGCCACTGTTTTTTTTGCAAAAATTGGCTGTACCGCTCTTCCGAGATAAGCCCAACTTTGTAGCCGAGCGGCATCAACCGCAAATCGGCGTTATCTTGTCGCAATAATAGCCGATATTCCGCACGGCTGGTCATCATGCGGTACGGCTCTGGAGTGCCTTTTGTAACTAGATCGTCAATCAACACGCCGATGTACGCCATGCTGCGGTCGATTATCAGCGGATTTTCGCCACGCAACAGCAAAGCGGCGTTTATTCCTGCAATTATGCCTTGTGCCGCCGCTTCTTCGTAGCCAGATGTGCCGTTTATTTGCCCTGCAAAAAATAGCCCTTCCACCGATTTTGCTTGCAATGTGGGCAATAATGCCGTTGTGTCAACGCAATCGTATTCTATTGCGTAGCCATTTCGCATAATTTCGCAATTTTCCAAACCTGGAACGGTTCGGTACAGTTCCAGTTGCACATCGGCTGGCATAGAGGTTGACAAACCTTGCACGTACATTTCGGCAGTGTTTGCTCCTTCGGGTTCGATGAAAACTGGATGCCGATTTTTATCGACAAATCGTGCTATTTTGTCCTCAATAGATGGACAATATCGAGTTGCAACCCCCTCGATAACGCCCGAATACATGGGCGAACGGTGCAAATTTTGCGTTATCACGGCGTGAGTTTTCTCGTTTGTGTAAGTTAAATAGCAGTCCGTTTGGCTAATTTGAACTGTTTCCGCAGGAGTATCAAACGAAAAGGGAACAACAGGCAAATCGCCAGGTTGCACCTGCATTTTGCTAAAATCGAGGCTATTTTTGTGAACCCGCGCAGGAGTTCCCGTTTTGAAACGCATGATTCTAAAGCCCAAATTGGCTATTGCGGCGGTTAATTTTGCGGACGAGCGCATTCCATTTGGACCGCTTGCAGTTATGTTATCGCCGCATAAACATCTTGCATTTAGATACGTTCCTGTGCAGATTATTACAGCAGAGCAATCATAAACCGTATCATATTCAGTTTTTACGCCTGTTATTTTGGCGTTTTGCGATATAATTTCGGTAACTTCGGCTTGTTTAATGGTTAAGTTGGGCGTATTTTCAAGGGTTTGTTTCATTAGCTGGGAATATTTTGCTTTATCCGCCTGTGCGCGCAACGAGTAAACAGCGGGCCCTTTGCTTAAATTTAGCATTCTGCTCTGCAAAAAAGACCTATCAATAATTTTGCCCATTTGTCCGCCCAAAGCATCCACTTCGCGAACCAAATGACCTTTGGCACTGCCGCCAACACAAGGATTACAAGGCATCATAGCAATACTATCCAAATTCATAGCCAAAACCAAAGTATCAAACCCCATACGAGCCGCCGCCAAAGCCGCCTCACAGCCCGCATGACCTGCTCCAACCACCACAACATCATATTTTTCCATATCAACCTCAAAATTTCAAACATTAAAACCTCGGGCGCCCGCCTGCCGACGGGCAGGCTGCCCGAACCCG
>JGI24700J35501_10930029_pt1 | contig 11091 bp, 8 predicted proteins | sample TergutTh196P1_FD_35501 | JGI IMG/M metagenome (IMG submission 35501) | reverse complement strand
TTTAACGCTTCTTTTTCTTCATCAATGATCAATTTAAGAATCGCATGTTTTAAGTTGAAGGGTTCAGTTGTATCGTGTGTTGCATTTTTGGCACGAACCCAATCCATTCGTTGGGCTTTAATTTCAATGGATTCACCGCGGGCAAGCATCTTATGGGCTTGTTCTAAAATCTGTTCATACCTTTCTTCTAAGCTGATCACCATAGGCTTACACCTACTTTCTCTTTAAGGTTAACTGGTTCAAATATCATCCCGTACGGAATTAGACTTAACATACTTTCTACTACCATATCACGCCTTTATCCGCAGGCTATTAAAGTGATCAGCATAGATGTAAATCCTACCATAAGACATGTTTGATTTGTATCAAATCGTTGTTATTTTTTAGCTAAAAAAACGCTATATGCGTAATATTTGATAAATTTATGTTGATTTTTGATTTAGACAGTTCCTGTAAATGAAACAGATCGCTTATCAAAACGTCGAAACAGAATCCGGTCAACTCATCCACTTGGCATCTGAGTTGATATCGTCATACAGGGTTTCAGGTATAACTGTTGGTGGTTTGAGCCCTGAGCTAGTATTCAGCACGCCATTCGTCTGTTTTAGCTCTAAAATCGATGGTTACAGACGATTTTGACATGCCAAGACAAATGACCGTCTGAAAGCCATTAAAAAATCGAAATCAACCTGACATGGCTGACTTCGATTTTTTTACTGTTCAATGCTTCTGATATTTTGTTCTCTTAATGCGTCATACCTCGCTTGTTGTTGTTCGTCGTGAAATCTGATATTTTGAGTGGCTCTTAAGTTAAACATGACATTTGAAAGATAGCGTGCATCAGTGAATAAACGATGTCTTTCGTTTTCAATTAAAGTGCTTCTTACTTCTTCTAATGTTGGGATCTCAAGCGTGCCTGGCTCATCAATCTCTTCAATGTCATAAAGGTAAATGACATGAAAACCAAACTGAGTTTCAACAGGTTCTGTCGTGAATGTATTCACTTCTAAAGCAAAGACTGCTTCTTCAAATTCTAAAACCATGGCCCCAGGACCAAAGCTACCTAAATCACCACCAACTGCCGCTGTCCCATCTGTTCCGTGTTCCATCGCAAGCTCCATGAACAAGTCTTCCACATCTTCTGCAGCCACTGCTTGTAGTTGTGCAATGATGTCTTCGGCAAGTGCACGTGCATCGTCTTCAGATAAGTCGTCATTTTCTTGAATTAAAATATGACGCGCACTTCGATTTGGTGTGCTGTCGTGTTCAAAAGCTTCAGTTAGCGCTTCGACATGGGCTTCGTATAGTGTTTGTAGTCTTTCGTCACTTATGTCGCCCACGTGTTCATTTAAAGCCAATTCTTGTAAATGTGATAAGAAGAAGAAATCAAAGATTTGTTGCTCAGTCAATAACCCTTGTGCTTCCATTTGTGGATAAAACATATGAAGCATGTTGAGCTTTGCTTGACTAACGTTGTGACGAATGATATCGTGATCAACAGCATAAATGTCTTGTAACACATTTAAATTAATGAAGTTAAAGAGTGGACCCCGTTCGTTAAAAGCAAATCGACGCATGACGCTGTCAAAGAGTTGATCTGCAGTTAACGTATAGCCAGAAACAGTCGCAATGAGCGCCGAGTCGTCTCCTGTTTCGACTTGAGTGTCTATTAGCCAAGATGCTAAAAAGTTGTCATAATGCGCAGCGAAATAGCGACTATGAATGATGAAGCCTGCTTCTTGACGCAATTGAGCGAGCACTTCTTGGCTAAAGCCAGGACTGCTTAAATAATCGGCTTTTAACGATTCTGCAATCATCTCACGAATTTCTTCAGGTGTCGGTGCATCGTCGTCGTCCTCTGTTTCATCATCGTCTTCATTTGCAGCAAAAACACGCTCATAGACTTCATCAATGGCTGCTTCAGAAATGTCGATGCTATCTAAGACGGCTTGCTCGCGCAGCATCTCTAGTCTGATGCTGGCGAAATAGTCATCTAAAGCATCAAAACCATCTGTAAGCATCATGTCGTGTAATGCGTCTTCATCTAAGACGTTTTCCATAAATTCAATTTGCTCGTTAAATGCCGATTCATCGATGGCAACATCAGCTAAAATAATGGTGTCCACCCAGTCTAAAACAGTCGCAACACCTGGATTCATCCAGTTAACGTAACCACCTGCTACGCGTTCAAAGGCTTCTTGGTTGGTAAGTTGAAATAAATCAGTTTCAATGAAGATGTTATCTCCATCCGCTACCGTCACATCAAAATCTGATTGTCCCCCACACCCCATTAAAACAATGGTGATGATCGCAAAGTTGAATATACTTGCATATTTTAGTAATGAATGCATTACTTGTCACTCCCTTTTTTTAAAAATGCTGCTTGATACGTACACGCAAAGCTTGCATCAACTGTATAAGTTTAACGATCAAAGCACGAGCATATCATACCATAAATGACCACTTCATTGCAAGAAAATCCAAGAAGAACTAAGTTTTTAATCGCATAATGGGATTTCGCTACATATGATATATCAAGAGGCGTGAGTATATGAAAAAGGATTGCTGATGTCTCGAGTTTTAAAAAAGCTTGTTTTGTGTGGGCTTGTCGAAGGAGTTGAATAGCATGTTCGGTGGAAATAACTTTGCATTTATCTTAGTTTTATTTATTCTTTTAGTAATCATTGGTTACTCGAGCTTCGGATGGGGTTACTAACTAAAACTAGCGAAACCAATTAATCATTCTAACATTAAAGGGGCGATAATTATGTTTTTTGGAAATAACGGTGCATTTATTTTAGTTATCTTTATTTTATTAGTTGTCATCGGAAGCTGTGCGTATGCTTGGTAATTCACGACTAAATTAGGGGAGGACTTGCGAAATTTGCAGGTCTTTTTTGGTTTTTGAGGTGAGAAATGAAATTTTTCTGTTAAAAGTACGTAAAAAGTAAAGAAATGAGTTGCAACGAACGGCAAAGTGTGTTAAAATTTTAGGCACTTAATGTTCTTGCAATGTTTCAAAGTTAGCGACTGAAGCCCCGTGCATCATTTGGTTTTTCTTTTAGAATTAGCTTGCGTTAAGGATTCAATTTTTAGGAGGTACTAGGCATGGCTCAAGGTACAGTAAAATGGTTTAACTCAGAAAAAGGATTCGGATTCATCACAACTGAAGAAGGACAGGACGTGTTCGCTCACTTCTCAGCAATCGAAGGAGACGGATTCAAAAGTTTAGAAGAGGGTCAAGATGTAAGCTTCGACGTTGTTGAAGGAGATCGTGGACCTCAAGCAGCAAACATCGTTAAACTATAGTTTCTAGTTAAAGAAATACAAAATCATCATTTGGACAGTTGTCTGAATGGTGATTTTTTTAGGTTGACGTCACCCTGAGATTCTTGAGAAAAGAAATGAAAGTTTACATTCGCTTAATAAAACAGGAGTATGATGCTTCTTGTAAGGAGTGATAAACGGTGGTACATTTAAAGGGCATTAAAAAAAAAGATACAACCGGTGCGTTCACCCAAACAGGACTTCATGAGATTGATTTAAGTTTTCGTAACCAAGAATTCGTGGCGATTTTAGGACCAGCAGGTTCTGGAAAGACGACGCTTTTAAACATGATTGGCGGACTTGATTCATATGATTCAGGTGAGTTAATCATCGATGGGAAATCCACAAAACAATTTACTGACTGTGAGTGGGCTGCTTATCGCCATCACAGTATCGGCTTTATCTTTCAAAGAGACCAGCTGATTCCGCATTTGAATCTGCTTGATAATGTCAAAATGGGTGTGACATTTTCTGATCTCACAGCAACTGAAAAAAAGAAAAAAGCGTTGGGCACATTAGAAAAAGTTGGGCTTAAAGGGCATGCCAAAAAAAAGCCAACTCAATTATCAAGTGAACAAATGCAACGTGCTGCTATTGCGCGTGCGTTAGTCAATGAGCCAGACATCATTTTAGCCCATGAGCCAACAGATGTCTTTGATGCGACGGTCAATGACCAGCTGATGACGCTAATAAAAGAACTTGCAGAAGATAAACTCGTTATGATAACGACTGCTCATCCAGAACTCGCAACACGCTATGCAGATCGGATTGTAGTGTTTAAAGAAGGCTCGATGATCAGTGATTCAAACCCGTATACGGGAAATGGCGTGGACAATGATGAAGACTTCAAACCAACAGCCATGAGCCATTTAACAGCGTTAAAATTATCTGGAAAAAAGCTGGCAACAAAGAAATGGCGTACGGCTTTAACAGCTTTTGTCTCATCGATCGGTATGATTGGTGTTGCGTTGATGATGAGCTTATCAAATGGTATCCAAAGCTACCTGGCTCATTTCCAATCAGAAGCACATGCAGGGATTCCATTGGTCAGGATGCAAGATGCTTCTCTTCTGGATGAAGACATGAAGAAGCGTGTGCAAGAAACGCTCATTGTCTTTCCAAATGGTTTTGAACCACCAGAAAATTTGATGGCTCATCTTGATGACTTCAATGACAACATGGTTGAAGCTAACAGCCATCGGATTGTTTATCTGGATCAAGCAACGTTGATGATGACCACGGCAAGTGGTTTATTAAGTGCCATCACCTTTGTTTTAATGGTATTCATCACGACTTCATTCGTTGTGTCACTCATGCTAATTGCGATGACGATGCATCTTTCAGTGATGGAACGAACCGAAGAGATTGGGATTTTAAACGTATTAGGTGCGCGTAGGCGAGACATGATGCGGGTCTTTCACGCTGAAACCATGCTAATGGGCATGTGCTCGGGCATATTGGCGATCATCATGTCTTACTTGTTAACCTTTCCCGCTAATCGCCTGTTTTATCAACAAACAACGTTGAGAAATATGATTGTTTTTCACCCGCTTCATGCGCTATTCTTACTGCTCTTTTCTTTAACGTCAACCCGATTGGGCGGGTTGATCCCCATACGACTTGCAGCAAAGAGAGGTAAATGGTAGGGTGTACTTAATCGTGTTAACTGCGACAAGCATCACGCTTTCGTTCATTTGCTGCCACCGACATTTCGCGTGAACGTTTCGCACAAGCTGCCATGGCGTCTTGGATAAGGGTGTTGAAATGATGGTCATTTAAATGATTAACCGCTTCAATGGTTGTCCCATTAGGTGAGCAAACGTCGTCTCTTAAAACACCAGGGTCTTTTCCTGTTTCCATGACCATTTTCGTTGCCCCCAGAACAGCTTGGGTCACAAATGTCGTGGCGAGTTCTTTTGACATCCCTTCATTGGTGCCACCTTGAATCATGGCTTCAATCATCATGTACACGTAAGCGGGAGCGGATCCACTGGTCACAATGACACCTTCGATTAAGTCTTCTGAAACAAGTTCAACTTTACCGAAGGCACCGAATACTTTCTTCACAAGCGTCAAGTCTTTTTCTGTGACTTGTTCATTTGGCACCATGGCAGTCATGCCACATCCAACCATGGCAGGGGTATTGGGCATGGTTCGAACCAGTTTAACAGGCTTTGTAAAATAGCGCTCCAAAGTCGCAAGGGTCAATCCCGCTGCAATACTCACGACAACGGTATGTGGTTGCAAGTAAGCTTCAACTTCTTTAATGACACCTTCGTATTGATGCGGCTTAACCGCTATAATGAGCACATCTGATTGTGCAGCGACTTTTTTATTGCCACTGGTTGTAATAACCCCTAAAGCACGTGCAGGCGTGAGGTGTTTATCGCTTCGACCTGAAACAATGATGTATTCAAGATCAAATGCCTGTGCATCCACAAGTCCTCCAATCATGGCTTTTGACATATTCCCGTATCCGATAAATCCAATCATCCTATTCATCCTTTCTTAATAAGTGTTTCTTTTAGTTCTGATAACGTCACAAGTGCTTGCATTGGACTTAACAGATTGATATCCAGTTGATTTAATTGAGCAATCATTTGTTTTGCAATAGCTGATGTCTCATCAGTTAGATCAGCTTCGACTTGAACAGCTGATTCTTGTTGACGTGTGCCAGTTGTTTCAAACTGTTGTAACAAAGCTTTTGCCCGTGTGGTAACGGCTTCAGGCATGTTAGCAATGCGCGCCACATGAATGCCATAAGATTTATCGCTGGCACCGGGACTTACTTGATGCATGAAGACCAATTTGCCTTGATGTTCTTTGGCACGAACATGCAAATTTTGCAAACCAGACAATGTCGCTTCTAACGCAGTCAACTCATGATAATGGGTTGCAAATAATGTTTTTGCACCAATATGTGCATGAATGTATTCAATAATGCCTTGGGCAAGCGCCATACCATCAAAAGTGGCTGTTCCACGCCCAATTTCATCAAGTAAAATCAAACTTTTTCCCGTCGCATGTTGCAAGGCATAATTGGTTTCCATCATTTCAACCATAAAAGTTGAATGACCACTTGTCAAATCATCTCCAGCACCAATACGCGTGAAAATTTGGTCAAAAACAGGCAATGTGGCTGAAGTAGCCGGAACAAATGATCCCATCTGTGCCATCACAGCAATCAATGCCACTTGTCGCATATACGTCGACTTCCCAGACATATTAGGACCTGTAATCAAAAAAATCGACACATCTTCTGGCATGACACAACTGTTTTCAACATAAGTTGAATCTCCCAAAACCTGTTCAACCACAGGGTGCCGACCCGCTACAATGTCCATCTTGCCTTCGGATACCAAAGTAGGCCGTACATAACCATATTCTGTTGCAACATGTGCAAAACTGTGAATGACATCAAAATAAGCCATCTTCTTGGCATTTTCTTGAACGTGAGAGACGAACGTTTTTAACCGGTCGCGTAACGTAACGAATAACTGGTATTCCAATGCGATCGCACGATCACTGGCATTTAAAATAATGTCTTCTTTTTCTTTCAATTCCGCTGTAATAAAACGCTCACAGTTCGCTAACGTTTGACGACGTTCATAACCGAGTCCATCATGTACCAAATGTAAATTACTTGTTGATACTTCAATGTGATAGCCAAATACTTTATTATACTTAATTTTTAACGACTTAATACCTGAACGCGCGCGCTCTTGTTGCTCCAACTCTAAAATCCATGTTTTTCCATTTTTCATGACATGACGATAGGCATCTAATTGGGCATCATACCCATCTTTCATCATGCCACCCGCTTTTAACTCAATGCCTGCTTCTAAATCAAGTGCCTCATTGATCAACTGGACCATTTCACTCACGTCGCTAAAAGCATGAGCCTCATACATCTCGGTAGAAATATGTTGCAACAAACTGGCGATTTCTGGCAACTTAGCTAACGAAAGCGAAAGTTGTAACAAATCGCGTGCATTCGCAGTGGTCGCAGCGACGCGTCCAATCAGTCGTTCCAAATCATAGACACCCGTGATGGCACGACGAAAAGCTTCAAGATTCATTAAGTTTTCTTTAAATGCGTCGACATGTGATAAACGTTCGTTGATCTGTGACAGATCCGTCAATGGATTCAAAATCCAGTTTTTTAACAGTCGGGCACCCATGGCTGTTTGTGTTTCATCGAGCAACCACAACAACGATCCTTGGCGCGTCTTTTTTCGAATGGTCTGTGTCAATTCTAAATTCATGCGTGAGTTGTGATCAAGCTTCATGTAATCATCTGTATCTGTTAAACGAACGACTTGTAATAACAGCAACGCTGCGGGTTGTGTACGTGCAATATAATTGACCAATCGGGCACATGACGTGTAAAGTGTTTGATCCAAAATCGGCTTGGCCAATTGTTCAAATTGCAAAGGCATGACACCCTCATTTTCAACAGATAAAACCATTTGTTTCAACCCGAGTAACTGTGCCAACAGTGCTTGATCAAACTGTTCATTGACAACAATTTCTTTGCTATCGAGCGCAATGAGTTTTGAAACCAATTCTGACGAATCAACTGACACTGCATACATTTGACCTGTAGATAAGTCCGCATAGGTTAACGCAACATGACGATCAGCTTGTTCAAGCGCAATTAAATAGTTAGACTCTTTTTCAGAAAGGGATGCACCACGCATCACTGTACCGGGTGTGATCACTTGGGTCACTTCACGACGTACCATCCCTTTCGTCGTCTTAGGATCATCCATTTGTTCACAAATGGCGACTTTATACCCTTTTGCAAGCAATTTATCAATGTAGCCATCAGCTGCATGATGAGGCACGCCACACATTGGAATCCGATCTTCACCACTGACACGACCGGTTAATGCAATTTCTAGTTCTTTAGCAGCCAACTCTGCATCTTCGAAAAACAATTCATAAAAGTCGCCTAAACGAAAAAATAAAAAGGCATCTTGATACTGTTCTTTAATCTCCAAAAACTGTCTCATCATCGGCGTATATGTTTGCTTATCACGTGCCATGTTCAAAAACTCCCAACTTCTACATTTTTTCTTTTTTAAGTATATCATAAATTGACCCATTTTTGCCATACTAAACACGTATAAATCAGAAAAAAGGAGGCAACTTTATGTCGAAAAATAAAAAAAAGAAAGTAGATGACTTTCAAGATGGGAATTTAAAAGATCGGGTGCTCAATATCAAACAGTCAACACCAGAAGCGCAAAGATTTACAGAACCTGATCAAAATCAACAAAGAAGACAACGTCCTCAAGTTTAGACAATAAAAACAGCATGATGCCCTGTAGCGACCTCCGATTTCTTGCACCTTTTGGTTCAATTATTTGGGGTCACTACATGATCATTGCTGTTTTTTATCAGCTTCAACATCAAGAACTGTTTTGATCTTGACTTCACAAACCACCGCACGAAAAGCTTCCGTTTGCGTCACAGTCACCACGAGGTTTTCAAATTCAAAACAATCGCCTTCTTCTGGTGTGCGCCTTAATTCATCCATAATCCAACCGCCGACTGTACTGGACTCACTTTCCCCTTTAATGCCAAAAAAGGCAAAGAAGTCATCACAGTATGCCGTGCATAAAACAAGATAGTGCGCATCAGCAAGTTGAACAAATTCCTCAACCACTTCATCATGCTCATCCCAAATATCACCAACTAAACGCTCTAAAACATCGTCCATGGTCACAAGACCTGCAGTTCCGCCATATTCATCAACGACAATGGCTAAATGGGTCTGCTTTTCTTTAAAAAGTTGTAAAACATGACTAATTTTGGCACTCGTCACGGTAAATACAGCTGGTTTTATTAAGTCCGAAAGTTGCAACGGTTTTGTTTCATCTTGACTTGCAAGCAAACGGAGAAAGTCACGTAAATGGATGATCCCTTTAATATGGTCAAGCGATGTTTCATACACAATAATCCTGGAATATTCAGACTCAAGAAAGCGTGACAGGATTTCATCATTGGTTGCGTCATAAGCAATACTGGTTATGTCAACCCGCGGCGTAATGATTTCCCAAACTGCAATGTCATTAAACTCAATGGCATTGGTAATCAGTTCAGTGCCTTCTTCGTCAATTGCACCATCTTTTTCAGCTTCTTCCACCATAAAAATCAACTCTTGTTCACGAAATTCTTGTTCAGAAGTGTTAAGGGTCCATACATGTGTCCCTGCTCTGTTTTCAAAGAGCTGTTTAAGTTGAAAAATGAGCCGGTTAACAGGTTTGAATAGCATCATCAGCAGTGACAAAAAAGGAACGCATAGCATGGCCACTTTTTCTGGATTTTCTCTCGATAAACTTTTAGGGAAAATATCAGTGAAGATAATGACGATGGCACTGATCACCACTGTCGAAACAACATATCCCCATTCACCGAGCAACTGTACAAATAAAGCCACCGAGATGGTTGCAGACGTAATGGCAACGATATTGTTACAAATGAGCAATGTTGAAATAACTTCATCAAAACGATGCTCATATAAATCAGCCACTTGTTTTGCTTTTTTAGCTTGTTCACTTTCGCTGTCAGCCATGCTGCTAATGCGCGCTCTGTTCAGTGAAGAAAATGCCATTTCTGCTGCACTAAAATAAATACCGAGCAGTAACGTGATCATTAAAGCCATGATTGACGCTAAGTTTTGGGAGATAAAACGGTCCATGTTGATGCGATCCTTTCTTTTTACGAATGTCTGTTTCATCTATAGTATACCCCATTGAAGCCTTGTATTCAAGGGGTGATTGTTCGAATTTAGACAAAAAAAGTAATCGATAGCCACTTTTAGAGCAGTCCCACTTTCTTAGTTGTTCAACAGTCGAGCAGCTTGTATCAACTTGTCGTAAATGGGTAACATCGTAGGCTCGTTGCAATGGTGAGCTATTTTTTCGATGGGGAGCCAACCGACAGCACTGTTTTCATCCGCTTTAATGCTAAGTCGTTCAGACTCATCTGCAATCAAAAGATAGCTAACCGTTAAATGTAAATGTGAGTTGATGAATTGCCCCTTTTTATGATGAGACCAAACGGGTAAAATATCTAATGATTGTGGTTGATCACTTAAAGGACGGACATATTGAATGCCCGTTTCTTCTTGTGCTTCTTTTATCGCGACTGCAAGTAAATCAGGATTCCCATCAGCATGACCCCCAGTCCACCCCCAACTGTCATACAGATGATGATAAATCATCAGTGTTTTGTCCATTTTTTCATTCAGAATAAAACCTGATGCACAAAGATGTGCAATCTCATTCTCACGCGTCAAAACATTTCCCGGGTAATTTTCGATATATTCAAGCATAACTCTTTGATCCTGTGCTTCAAGTGCGTTTTTCGGTGTGTAATTTTGGATAGCTTCTATGTACATGTCATCATTCCTTATTTGATTTTTTTACATCACATGCCGTCGTACGCTGCCACCATCAAAAAAATCGCTAATGATCAAGTATTTGATGATTGGCGATTTTCAAACGAGTCATGTTGTCCAACGACAAACAAGCAGTCGTTAATTTGTAAGCTCATCCCGCAACGCTTCAACTGCACCAACAGCTAATCCCGTTCCTTGTGCAACTTGCTCGGTAGACAATCCCATTTCAAGGAAATTTTTTGCAGTTTGAATTTTCCACTGTTGCATGCCTTGTTGCATGCCTTTCTCAAAACCGATATCTTCAATACCTTGACTTAAATTGCACATATACTGCACCCCGCTTTCTAATTGTTTGG
>JGI24700J35501_10930028_pt1 | contig 11091 bp, 10 predicted proteins | sample TergutTh196P1_FD_35501 | JGI IMG/M metagenome (IMG submission 35501) | reverse complement strand
CCATATAAATAGAAGCATTTATAGGGAACTAGGCATCATAAGATATCAGAAAACATGTGATCAATTACATATATATCACAGTGGGATTTTCTTTTCGAATTTTTTTAATTTACACTTACATACAGTCAAATCGCAGTACATTGCCACCGTGGTTTGTTCACCACTGTTTGTGGCAGTGTGGTGAGGGTGGAGGTGAATTGAAATACTGTATAACAGGGAATTTCTGTTTACAGACTTTCATGATCACAAGGTGAGGGTGGCACTGTATTGGGGTTTGGCTGTGTGTGTTTGTGTGTGTGCACACGTGTGCATGCATGCGTGCTATGTAACAATACCCAGTACAGCTAGGAACCAATTGGTAGTGTTTCAAATGTTTGGTGTACCATGATCATGACTCAATTTTATGAGGGGTGTGATGTTCTAAAACTGTGTATTTTGTTTGTTTGTGCATGTGCTCATGTGGAGCTGTTATTTTTCCGTCCTCATATCACATTGTTACACGATACAATGAAAATGTTGTGACTTCAGTGTCAGAGTATGATATGTGTAGAGATGATTGAGGTAAAACTCCATGTATTATTTTTCACACTAGGTGTAGATGAATAGTCAGTTTCTCTCTAAGTATTGATGGTTGAAGCTAGTATGGCAGGTCAGTTATTTTCCAAGTGGAGCTAGTAAAAGTAGTTGTGGCAGAACATTTGAGGTAATGAGCGCAGAAAGACATGTACGTTTTGACACTGCTGGATGTGTTCTGCTCCTGAGACCACTTGTGTGTACCTGTGACAGGGTAGTATTGTGTGGTTGATTAATGCTATGAAAGGCTGCTAGTATTCAGAACAGAATATAAATACCTGTGTATTCAGTGCTGCATCTTCTTCCTCTATGCTGGAGTTTGTTCCTTTTAAATCAGATTCCATGAGGTATGCATGTGGTTCTGACACATTATCTCTAGCAATCTCTGTCTGTAAATTTTCCAGCATGTTCTCTGCCTGGTCCATACATCCATGCAAGCTTAAGTCTGTATTATGCCTTGCCTCATAAGTTAGTGTTCCTGTATTAGTAACTTTGAAAGTATTGTTCTCATGCGCATACATTCATTCGGCTGGATTGTGGCAGTGGTAAGATGGCAGCTGCACCAATTTGTGACCATGCTGCCGCACAGTGTGGTCCAACTGCTAAATTTTTTATTTTTCGTTACTCACACCAATTGCATCAGTGCCACAATTCGCTGTGAGGTTTTATGTGGAATGTTGTTACTGTACATCATGTTTTCTTCTGTTTGTGACTGGATTCCTGTCCATTAGAACCAGGTGGATGCTTGCATTTTCTTTGACAGTAAATGACTGTGGAATAAGTTATGTTATACCCAATTTTTCAGGTCACCTCTTAAACTTGTAATTTGGTTTTACTTTTGGACTTGGAGCAGGTGTAATTTCCTCACAGGAATAATTCCTGTAGCCACAAATGGCATAACATGCAATAAGACAACCAGTTTTATTGATGGGAATGTGTAGACAGCTATTCCTCTAGCTTTCAGGCCAAGTCAGTTCTCATCTGTTTAGTGAACCTAACCTGTGCCACCTTGTCCTTTTTCTGCTTTCATCTTGGGAACACCACCATAGCAGCTGCAGTATTACTGGGTTCTGTTCTGTTGTGAGTGCATCTTTTGTGTCAGGAAACAAACATTCTATTATCCATTTGCCTGCCCTGAGTCTCACAGCTTCGTTCATTTTCAGAATTTATTTCTGTACCATAGATTGTGGTGTTTTTGGTTGACACCATAAGGTATGTGGTTACCAATGTATCATTGGATTCTGCTGCCTCGATCTTTGGGGATTACAGGGTGTCATCAGGTGGAACTCTGCTGTCTAATCACCACCATCATAAGAACCTCAATCTCAGGTTTTTGCAGTGAGAAATGTTACCACAGGCATATGTACAAAACGTTATGCATCACAGATTATTTTGGTTGAAGTCATCCACCTTCATAACTTGCTTATTATGGTGAGGATGTTTAAGAGGTGACTGACAGCTGTCTTGTGGAAGGTTTTTTTTTCACTCACAATTCTTTGTACATTTTGAAGTCTCATGCCTTAACGAGTTACTGTTTGTTTGTCATAGCTGGCAGCATTTCCATTACCCCTACACATTAGTTTGTTTCCTGAGACATAGGTTTGAAACACTGGTAAACTTTATATGCCCCTCTTCCCCCTCCCCCCACCTCCTCATCCCTCCCCACTGCTGTTTGTTACAGCCTTTTTTTTCCATTTTCAAAAGCACTGCCAATAAATTTCATGGAACCTGCAGGTAACACATACACCACATTGCTACTGTACACCAACAGCACCTGTTACTGAATTATGAGTATGCAGCAGCAATATAAAAGCATCTTACATCCCTTGCTACTACCTATACAAATGTAACTGTCTGTTGCATCATTCCCAGTTGTAACACCCTGGCAGTAGACCCCAGTCAGCCATTGGGTATGATCCTGAGCCAGTTCCATCCACCCACACAACTTGCAGCTTATTTTCTGAGCCAGTTTCATCCATACCCACATCTTGCAACTTATTCTCACAAGATTCATGTTATTATTATCCTTTTCCCTTCAGTGTGTTTTTATATTAAGCAAAACCCTTGTCATAGTGGTTCTTTGTGTCCTCAGGTTGCAAGTGGCAGAGAAGCTTTATAGATGTGTGGAGGTTAACTGTATACACACACACACACACACACAGAATAATGGCCAGTGTGCCAATGTCAGGGTTGGGTATAGGTTTATGTTACGAAACTTGACAAAGCATTCAGACTGGTCTGTCAGTTCCTCACTATGATCTAGAACAGTGGCTATGAATGAAAGCCAGTAAAATTATGTCAAAAGATTTGTTTGTTAAAGTGACTTAAGATGATGAAATTATGTAGTAGTAATTATGCTTCTTAAGAATGTTTACTGGGATTAAATGTTCACTTGAAATATTTGAGCTTTTTTTTTGTTCTAAATTAATGTGTATTGTCTTCTTTAGTTCCAGGCACAAGCAGGTTGAGATTGGCGGTCCACACAGACAGAAGTCATCATCATCAGTCCAACTCTTGCTACACTTCATCGCTTCAGCTTGGCAATGAAGGTATAGGTCCGTCCACTTTAGCTCATCCTGCTCCTAGCTGTGCTACGCTTAGTTCCAGTGGCAGTCACCACCGGATGCTCATTGCAACTCAACAGCTTCGGTCAACAACAGGCAACTTTCAGCACAACTACAACAGGGTGACAGTGACCACAAGATCAACAGTTGCAGTTTCAATGCCACCTGTGGTGACTTCTGCTGCTAGTAGTGGTGGTGATGATGGTATTGTTGCTACTGCGAACGTTAAACAGGAACCAGGCATTGCAGGGGAAGTTACGCTTAACAGGTGAGTGACGTTAACATTTGATGAAAGGAGTAAGCCAGGGTTATGCACGAGAATGTTATTGGTGTAGAGAACATTTGGTGCAAGAACTTAACCTTAGCTGTAGGAATATATCAATAGAATTTAACCTTTATTGTATGGCCTTTTAAATACCAGGTTTCTACTGCGGCCAGAGCACTGTTCAATTTAAATGCCCGCTACAGAACATTGTTTTTCCTTTGTGACAAGAAGGATGTATGTTTAAAGGGACATTGTCCCATTCGTCCATTAAAGTTAACGTCTATGTGTGCATTGATGTTTGTAGTGACATTACAACTTCTAGGTCAGAGCAGAAAAACTGGCTTCCCATCAACCAAATTATAGGAGCAAGGATAGTGCAGTCAGTTTGGAGACTAGACTGTGGGCCAGATAATCGAGGGTTTGCATCATGGCAGGAGCAGACTGTTTTTCTCTTTTCCAGTCTATCCAGAGGCTGTTATAACATTGTGATATACCTTTAAGTTTTATAAATGTCAGCTGCGTGACTGTCATCTTCGCAAGAAAGACTTCTTTGGAGTCCGATATGACAGCTTGTCAGTTTGATGTGGAGACGCGATGTCACGCTGTGATGAAGTGTACATAAAAAATCAGATTTTAAGCTACACTCAAAGAAAACCTGAAGATCAGTTATGGCAGGGCCTTCTTATTAGTCAGTAATATTTATTAGGAGGGAGGCCAAGGCCAAACTCAAAGGGCCGTAGAGCTATAGGAAGAAGAAGAAGAAGAATATTTATTAGGACCTTTTCCACTGTCACCACACACAGCATCACATAATGTTTCAGAAACTGTCTCCACCTTCAGGCAAGGTAACACTAACTTCACAACAAATTAATCAACTGTAAAACCAATACAACATTCATAGCTATTCATGAGAAGTAACACAAAAGTATTAGTTTATGGATATGTTTGTGTTATTTCTTATGAATAGCTGTTGATAATATATTGATTTTATGGTTGGTTAATTTGTTTTGAAGTTAGTGTTACTTCACCTGAAGATGGAAACAGGTAGTTTCCAAAAGTTGTGTGGTGTTGTGTTTTGTGACAGTGGAAAAAATCCTTTTAAATATAACTGATAAAACCTATGTGAAACCATTGTAAGAAGTTTATGAGGTTAAATTCTGCATAATGTGTTGAGAGTTGAAGCTTGAAATTTATTACATCCTTTCTCTGCTTTTAGTGATTAACTGTAGTGAGATGACTTTGTTGTGTTTGTCCACAGTGGTGAAGGTTTAGAAGTTGATGCAAACAACAAAGACAAAGCAAGCATCCAGGTGTGTGTTGACAAGAAGCAGCTTGTTAGGAAAAACAATTCCCTCCCAATGGAAGTCACTTGATGAAGGAAAACGACCCAACTGTTCGGGGATTTGATGAATAAATATGAAGTTTTTTAAGGTAGTAGGAATTCGAAAGAAATGTTACAGGTTATTGTAAGATGGGGTGAAAGAATGAATAGAAGGTAAATTGGAAAGTAGATGTAATGCTAGTTTCCATGAAGGAGCACACAACAGAGAAATGTACAAACAGATATTGAGACGATTCCAAGGTTAAAGCAGATGTGTGGAAAAGGAAAGTCTGGTACATTTACTTACATCTTGTCTTGCCATTAGTAGTGGCTGAAGTTGCATAAGACACATTTTGCATGCTGTTACAATGATAAAAGAGAAACACTTGTTGCCCTTTTGAGTGTGGTACACGTAACACTGAGTGGTGAGGATCAGACATTTTCTTCACTGGGAAGAATTCTAGAAAACTGAGCATGATATGCTGATACTAGGTTGCCTTACTATACATTGGAGATAGTTTTGTGATTACATGAAATGTGGCACATCTTTAAGCAGTCCATTGACTTTAGCTTTATGTAATGTCAGCTTGTCATGCCAGCTGTTTGTGCTTTCAATGTCAGCTTTAACTTGCAAAGTATTCAAGCCCCATCACTATTTCAGCAGCTGTCTGAGACATGAGAGTGTAGGCCACCACATTTTATATTATGGACTGCTACCAGATGTGCCATTCTATAAAAGCTAGCTGAATAAGAGGGCTACAGGAACTTGTCGAACAGCTGTTGATTAATTCGTAAAATTTCTTTTATGGAATATTCCACTAGTAGACACGTCCATTCTTTTAATTTATGATATATTCTATGAACAGTTGCAACTTATTGCAGGTATGTCTTTGGAGGAATATTCAGCAAACATGGACTTGTGTTTTATTATGTTTGTTATGGGTTAAATAAATTACACTCATTGCATAAGGTTGTTGAATTGGAAGAATGCAGTTATTTTGCAGTCTTCTAATATAAAAATCTCTTAACCCATCAGTACCATAGATTTACATGAATTTCAATAACCTGAGCACAAGGTGAAGAGACATTAAGTTTGTGAAAATTTCAGTGAAACTTAACCTTTAAAATTTTCTAGGCAAGATCTGTTATATGTGCAGATTCTCTGTAGGTGAATTCCATTACCTTAGCTTTTATTTCAGCTTGGTGTGGCAGTCCATGAAGTAGTAAGACAGAAGCTAACATTCCTATTAGTACGTACAGCAGATTATAAATTTTATTTCGTGCTCCTTCTTATTTCTGAGGCTGCACTGAAGCTCCAATGTGAACACAAGCACTCTTTGATTTTATGAATGGCTTGGCATGTTGGTAGGTGTGAAGGACTATATCTCAAAGAATTCCATGTTAAAAATAGTTCAAATATTTCTCTTTGTCATCCAATTTAGTGTGACAGAAGGAGAAAGTAATACACACACATGCGCGCACGCACTCACAAAATAGAAATGATCTGTATGTTGCAGGAACTGAAACTAAAAGAAAGTAATTCAGTTGAAGGGTTCTGATGTGCAGTGTTCTCCATTTTCATAGCAGGGACAGAAATTCCTTGGTTTTGGAGGTGCCTTGTTTGGTTGAAAATTCCAAGTAGCTTTAATACGTAGGTATCATAAGGCTGTTTTGCCCAGAAACATGCTATGCAAACCAGAAGAGCTGCTTGTGATAAAATATTTTTATCAAAAATCACGTAATTTATAAAACATTGTTATTGTCCAGTAGGAATATAACTGGACCAGATCAGTGCTGTATAGTCTTGGGTTTGTGGGGGGGCATGAAATAACACCCTGGAGAACAAAAACAGGATGCATAAATTGGTTGCATTTGAGCTGAAAACAGCAACTTTCGTACCACATTTTGGGTTTCTTTCTCTCTGTCTGCATGGTAGGTCATGGAATGTGCCTCTGAAATATAAATTTTAAACAGGTTTTCATACTAAGAATGCTTTAGACATCAGACCTGGAATAATAATTTTTTTTTTTAATCTGTTGTGAGTTTCTGTGCAAGGCTGTTTGATTTGCAGATGTGTTGGTTTTATCTTTTATACGTGAATGATGAACAAGGTCACCCTGTCCTCAGAGCCAGACTCGTTCTCTGATCATTTTTTAAATCAAATCTTATTATACCTTATATTGAGTACTGAGAAGATAATTTGAAGCTTGTTCACCAATATTAATAGTTCATTGTAATTACAAACTGGCCATTTCAGTTCAAGGTTCTCATGTCTGCATTATGAAAACAATGTTATGAATTTGATAGGCTGGTTACAGTACCAGTGAAGGGCTTCTCCAAGCTAGGATGTACAATATTGATTGATGCTGTCTGATCTTTATGGCCAGGACCCCTTTCTGGCAGTTTGCACCATTTATAATACCACACTTTTTTAAAAAATAAACATAAGAATAAAGAAATTAGAAGTTCTTTCTAAAAGTGATGTATTAAATTTAATGTCATTTCATCTTACAGTTCTAGGTACTGAATTTTTTATATAGTTAATGATAGCTACCATACATTTCACTTTTTCACTTTATCCAATTATGGCCATTCAAGCAGTACAGTTTGTGCATTTCGTTGTAGTACTTTCCTCAGTCTAAGTCATGTGAATATTCTTTAAGTCTTTGCAGTTGAATTTTATTCATTCTTAAAATTTTTAGCCACAGTGTTGTTTTATTTGTATTTTCAAGAAAAATGATCCTATACATTTAACTTAACCAGTTTCTCACTGTAAGGCCAGTTGTGAACACCCAAACATACGAGATATACTCCATACTCTTGCATGTTTGTGCTGTAGCTGCACCTGTTAATCTCATGCGTAAGTACTGCAGTACTGTAAGGTTTTAGCTACTGTATGTATGTGGTAAAACAATAAAGTTCTGGAACTGATGGTATCATGCAGGTATGCTTTGTTGCAGAAATCTGTAATGGCCACCAGGCATTAGTGAAGAGAAAGTTCTACCACAGTCAGTTCATGCATAGCATTATGTGCTATGGATGAACTGTGTTTTCTTTCTTGTGGAGCAATGAACAAATATTCGTTTTGTTGAAAAGTTGGGAAAACAAATATATCTAAACATCTGAAATACTGAAAAACACTTTATATAAATGAAGTCTTACCTCTTCCACATGTTTTTGAGTGATTTAGAATATTCAGAGAAGGAAGTCAGTTGCTCGGAATTTGGAAATGGTTGAAAATTTCGTGACCTGATGGTCAGAGACTGTTGAATTACCTTAAAATTGTTGGAGCATTAGCTGCCATTTAACCAGAAAATGATCCACCAGATTCTTTATGAAAATTTTGGACAGAGGAGATCTTTGTGAAGTTTGTTCCACATGATGTCAGTGATGAGCTCACTTTGCCATGATGATTTCATCATGGCAAGTGACAGTGTGATGGAGATCAGCCCCCCACCTTATCCAGTCAAGAATTTCGAGAAGGACTGAACTGCTAAAGTAAATGCTGTTCCTTTGGATGTCTTCAGCAACTGTTTTGTACAACTTTTAGAAATGTGTAAAAAGTGGCTTGCAGTCAAGGAGATTATTGTGAAAAGAATAAAACAATTTTCTTCTGATTTTATGTGTGTGTGTTCTGATAGCATCAATCCTGGAACTGTATTGTTTGACCACATACTGTGATATTAACAAGGACAGCAGCCATACCAAAGGCAAAGAAAGAATCGTACTTGCTGCTTGTGTAAATTGAAAGTAAATGTTACTGGTATACGTATACATACATACATACATATGTACACACATATATACATACATACACACATAAATACATACATACATACATGCATGCATGCATGCATATATATATATATATACACACATATATATATATATACATGCATACACACACACACACACACACACACACACATACATACATACATACATAATACATATATACGTACATACATACATACACACACATACATACATGCATCCATACATATATACATACACATACATACATATATACATACATATATACATGCATATATACATACATACATACACATACATATATATATATATAAATACATACATACATACATAATGCATGCATACATACACACACACATACATACATACATACATATATACATGGATCAATAATTGTGTCATAGAGCAGTAGGATGTGGAACGTGTCATAAAGTCACAAATATACAAATTTACAGCGTAAAGTACTACACATATTTTACAAAAATATTATAAATCATCTTTACATGTAAAAAATTTATTTACTGAGTAAAGGGAATGTGTTTGTTGGTATTTTCTTAAGGCTGCTTTAAATGTTGCCTCTTCATTTTGAGGATTGTCGTGCTAGATGGTAAACTGTTGAAAATTTTTATGCCAGCCTAGATGTACTTTTTTTGAAAATAAGGTCATTTGGCATATGATCTGTGAAGGTGATGCTTATTCCTTATATTAATACATTGTGCAGATGAATGTGTTTGAAAAATTACCTGCATATTGATAATGAGCTTCATTAATGAAAGTATATACTGACATGGACCTGGTAGAATCCCTTAATTGTTTAAATAGACTTATTCAGGAGGTTATCACTTGTGCACCAGCCTTAATCCTGATGATTTTCTTTTGTGAACTAAAAATATTCCCATTGTTGTCCCAAAAAATTATTCCATATTTTATAATAGAATGAAAGTATGCATAGTCAATTGATTTGACAGTGTTAATGTTACTGATATGGACCATTGACCAAATGGCATAACATGCTGTACATAACTTAGGAATCATTTCTTCAGTGTGGTTCTTCCAGTTTATGTGGTTATCAATTTGTAAACCAAGAAATTTTTATTCGCTGCCTCTGATATATATTTTTCTTTTTAACCAATATATGATGCAGAATGTGATGAATTTTTTTCTTATGGATTTCATTATATTCATCTTCTAAATTTATAACTAAATTATTAGCAACAAACCATTTAATCATATGTGAGAGAACTAAATTTGCAACTGAACAGAAATCTTTGAAATTTCTACTTGAAATTATGATACTAGTATCATCAGCAAATAATATTGGTTCTGATACAGAGTACATTATGTACATGTGTGAATGCTTGTTAATATACTAGTGTAGTGTGAGTTTTAAGATTCTCACAGCAATGTTGAAGAAGATATAAGTCTTCGGAGATGTTGCAGGACAGATAGATCCTGAAGATGGAGGCGGTGCACTCTTCCTAAATGTTAGTACCTTATTACCACTCAGTATGTTTTAGTATAAGATCTGAATAATGTAACACTTAGTAGAATAAATTCATATGCTCATTATATCATGTTACTCAAATTAGTATCTGCGAGTCAATCCTGTCTCATCATAAATATAAATTCAAAAATGAATTATGTAGCATGAATATAATGAGTGTATAACTGTAGTCTACTAACTGTTGTGTTATTCAGACTTATGCTGAATTATTGGATTGATCAACACAATGAGATGGTGTTACCCAAATTACCAATCAGTATGGCATAGCATCGCAGAGGCTTGCATCTCCGTACTGGCATGGTGTTTGGCTGAACTGCCTGGCTGTTTATGTAGATTCATGGAAAACTTACTGTGAAAGGTGAACTAAAAGAAGTTGAGCTAGGGTTTTGCTGTATTGTGGGAGCTTTGCATAATGTAATGAATCCTCTGTCCATAATTTCTGAAGGCGCTGCAGAAATAGAATGATGAACACAGGAAGACAGCAGCTGAGGCAAAATTGTAAAGGTGTCATATTTATAGAGACCACAGTAAATGAACAGTACTTGCAGGAAGATGATGCATAAGAGAATGATGGATTGGAGGTTTCATTGTATGTGGTGTCGTAGTAGTGAATTATTTCATTTTTGTTTCATTTTTAAAAATTAGAGAACCTTTATACATTCTGTATCCGATATGACAGTTTCTTGTCGTGGTGACAGAAAAAATTACGTGTGAAAGGAAATTGTGCTTGTCAAGAAACCAAAAAGTTGACCGGTAATCCAGCACCGTGATCAGACAGTCAGAGGATTCAGGTGGAGTGGAATGGAATGTACCTTCTGAAGAAACTCATTTTTCTCCTCAACACAGTTATTATATCTGCTCTCTGAAGTAGAATTATTTTAGTTTTTTGTTCATATGTTTCGTATTCATAAAAAGCTTACTATGTGATTTAATCCCATTTGAATGTGTTACGGAGTTCATACATACATATATACATATGTACACACATACATACGTACACACGCGTGCGCGCTTGTGTGTGTGTGTGTGTGTATATATATACACACACACACACACACACACACACACATACAGTCACTGCTGTGATGTC
>JGI24700J35501_10930030_pt1 | contig 11101 bp, 11 predicted proteins | sample TergutTh196P1_FD_35501 | JGI IMG/M metagenome (IMG submission 35501) | reverse complement strand
GACTGGAAATCTCGACGAAAAGAACCGTGATGTCGTGTTTGAACTGCTCGTAAAGTTAAATGAAATGGGTAAAGCTGTTATTTTTGTTACCCATGATATGGAACTAGCTGAAAAAGCAGATCGACATATCAGATTGTAGGGGTTGATGATCATGAATTTTTTCAAACGAGCCATCACGAGTATTTCCAGGACATCAACTAAAAGTTTTATTTTATTGGGCGTTGTTTTTATTTTAGGCATCGTCATTTCAGGTGCAACATCAGTCGAGTTAGCGATTAGACATACAGAAATGCATTTGCGACAACAAATGCCAGCACTCGTATCATTTAGTAAAGATAATCATGCAGAAGAGATGGCGTTGCAAACATCGGGACTCAGTTGGGAAGAATGGTTTGCAACGCATCATCACGATACTTTAACTGCAGATCTTGCACGTGAAATAGGTGCATTACCTTATGTTGATCATTATGAATATGCCATACAATTAGAGATAGAGAGTGCGACATTAAAGGACTATCAGTTTGGGATGGAATCAGGTGATTTTTTACTTGGTGGTCGGTGGTCGGACAGTGGGATGGATTGGTTGCAATTACAAGGCACATCAGAATCAGAACTTTTGCAAGTGAGTCAAGGTGTGATTGAAATCATTGACGGTGAAACATTTAATGAAGCTCATTTGCAAGCCTCATCTGGTATAAGTCCAGCGATCGTTTCGACTGGTTTTGCAAATCTCAACGATTTATCAATTGGTTCGATGATGACCTTTCATCAGTATGTTTTGATCCCACCACCAGAAGGTGAACGTTGGAATGATGAATGGCATCACGATCCTGATAATCGCTTTGCCGAAGCAGTCTTTGAATTCGAAATCATTGGTATTTTTGATTTGGTTGAAGCGGTTTCTCTTTACGACACAAGTGATCAGGGTTTTCTTGCACAACAACGCGCACGAAATGTGATGCGTCCCATTCATGTTCCCAATGATGCGATAGAAGCCATATTAAACTTTCAACGTACATCATGGCGTGAAATGGCAGCTCAACTTGAGCTTGATGACGGGTGGAATGAGGATATCCGTGTGTCAGCAGTCATGTTGCTTCATGACCCACTGGATCTGGAGTTGTTTAGAGAAGCTGCTGAAAAAATCCTACCTGAATTTTGGTATGTAGAAGATTTGTTACATGATTTTGAAGCCGTCGCACAGTCAATGTCTAACATACAAGAGATAGCAAGGTGGATGTTATGGGGAACCATTGCATCAAGTTTAATGGTGTTGAGTGTCTTATTGATGTTGTTTTTATATGATAGACGACATGAAATAGGCGTTTATCTTGCACTTGGGGAAAGGAAATTTAAGATTAGTTTACAAATTTTAACCGAAACGCTGCTCATTGCGATTGTCGGGATCACCTTTTCTGTCGCTGCTGGAAATTTACTTGCAGCTTTTATTTCTCGAATGTTGGTGCGATCAGAATGGTCAAGCATGCAGGTTAGACACGTCAGTGAGTTAGATTGGAACAACCCCTTAAACCAAATGAGTTTAAATGCTGTCGTTTCAATTGAAGAAACGCTTGAGATACTTCGTGTTTCAATTGGCATTGAAACGATGGGTTTGTTTTATCTCATTGGCATCGGGACAGTGGTGTTGTCAACATTGATACCCCTTTTATATATTGTTAGATTTAATCCTAAAAGCATTTTGAACTAAACCCTTAGCAATGTCCATCACACCGGCTAAAAAAGACGAATGAGGTAAAGTAGTAGACACAACAGGGTCTGCTATTTTTATGTTGTGCTGCACTAGAAATCGTCGTTTTTGCAGTTTTTCACGACCCTATTGACCTTTGATACCTGTTTTGTGCTAATTCGCTTTTATTTTTTGTGAAATACGCTTGTTTTTTTGGCGTATAACTGTTAATATTGAAAGTGGTATCTACCAAAAGGAGGTTGGCATTTAAAAACAAGGGGTCATTTTTAAAAGAGGCAAGTACAATTCCAAGGAGGTTTTAAAAATTATGAAAAAAAAGATTTTAAAAAACATGTTCATTGGTTTATTATGTAGTGGGCTTTTGCTGAGTTATCTGTCTTTTGAAAATATACGAGACGTCGACGCTTCTGAAACGGTCTCTGTTCAAAACGAAGCGCCACCCTTTCGAAGTGTGATGTATTATGGGGATTGGACAACGGGGTCTGCGCACGGGTATTTTTATCCAAAGGATATTCCAGCAGAGCTCCTGACACATTTAAACTTTGCTTTCTTGTATTTTGATGTGCAAGGAAACCTCAGATGGTCAGATGAATTTGCTGCGCTTGCGACACCTGGAGGAGAAGCAACCGTTGTAGAAGGTAGTGCCAGTGCAGGGCTACTAAATGCTTTTCAAGAATTAAGGCTCAGAAATCCTAATTTAAGAATTGGTGTTTCAGTTGGTGGATGGACTTTGTCTGGGAATTTTGCACCAAATGCCCAAAATGATGAATATCGCCAACGCTTGGTCGCCAACTTACTTAGCTTTGTTGAATATAATGAGATGGACTTTCTAGACATTGACTGGGAATATCCAGGTGATTTCAGACTACCAGATGTCGTAGATTCTGTTCGAGATCAAGGAAATCCTTATGCGAGTCCAGCTGATACTGAAAATTTCAACACCCTTTTAAGAGAATTACGTGTTGGCATTGATGCGTTAAGTGAGCGCGTGGGTCGACCGCTTGAATTATCTGTGGCTTTACCTGCTTCTGGTTGGGGTGCAAGATATATTGATGTTGCGACTGTTTTCGAGCTTGTTGATTTTGCTAATTTGATGCACTATGACATGCATGGTACTTGGGAAACACAATCAAATCACCACACAGGACTTTTTGCAAATCCAAATGCGCCATTGGATCAATGGGGTGGCTCATCACAATTTTCCATTGAAGCGAGTGTTAATTGGTACCTTGATCAAGGCGTAGATCCGAGTCAGATTGTCATTGGTGCTGCTTTTTATTCCAGAGGTTGGGGAAATGTAGCAAATGATGGTTTTGATCCAGTTGGTCATCCAGGATTGTTTGGAACAGCAGATTTTGGTCCAATAGATGCAGATGGGAGTCCGAGTCGTGGCGCTACCAATGAGTTTCCATTGATTGATGGAGAAGGTGGCCGTCACGCTGGTATTTGGTCTTACCGTTTTCTTTACCGTTTAAGAGAACTGTATCCTGATTTGGTTGAGCATTGGGACGATTATGCGAAAGCACCTTTCTTATTTGGAGAAGAGTCGGGCGTTTTCATTTCCTTTGAAAATGAACGCTCTGTTACGTATAAAGCCCAGTTTGTTAGAGATCGTCATTTAGGTGGGATTATTTCATGGATGCAATCACAAGATGCACCGACCGATCCAGATAGTAACCGTCGAGATCGATTAACGACTGCTATTTTCAATGGCTTATTTGGAGAAGGGACAGTTTTACCACAACGTGAAATCGTCACAGCAACTTTAGATGTTGTCGCAGATGTTGAGCCGCTACGAGACGGGCGAGAAGGTTACATCGTAACCCTTACCAATCATGAGGTTTTAAGTGCAACAGATGCCGTTTTACAACAAGTTGAACGCAATCATCGGACTGTTAAAAATCCTGTTATCTATCTGCCAGTTACCATTGATGAAACGTTGACGTTAGACGGTGCTATGGAAGCATCGACAATTTTTGGCGATGAGCATCGTTTAGATTTAACAGCCATCGGTTTGCGAGAAATTGCACCAGGAGAATCTGTTACGTTTATCGTCCTCACAGACGCTTTGTATGCAGATTCAAATCGCATATCAGAGATTTCATTCACACAACGCATTGTAACTGAAGAATTTGGTAGACAACGCATTTATGAATTAGAAGCACCTATTAGAGAATCTGGCCGTGTGACGTTAAACTTTTTAAATGAAGCTGGTGAGGCTTTACAAGAAGCGATCCAACTAGAAGGAATGATTGGTTCAACGTTTGAATTTGCGGTGCCACAAATTGAAGGCTATACGTTGCAAGGACTTTCCACAATTTCAGGTGTCTTTAGATACGCACAGCAATCATTTGATTTTATCTATCAACAAGACACTGTCATCGTGCCAACTGATCCGACAGATGTAATCGATCCAACCGATCCAACAGTGCCGACCGATGCGACTGACGCGACTGATCCACCGCAACCGACAGCACCAACGACACCTCATGATAATAGACTGCCACAAACAGGTGCAGTTATCACTGCGACGGCTTTAACTGGATCTGCACTCATCGCAACTGGTGTTTTGACGACCGTTGTTAAAAAAATGAAAAGGTAAAGTCATTTGCTTTCATGATCGATAAAAAAACAGTAGGAGACCATGTTGTAGTGACCCTCGATAGTTGAACCAAAAGGTTCAAGAAATCGGGGGTTGCTACATGTTCCCTGCTGTTTTTAATGCACTTTTTTGTAAAATTCAACCTATTATTTCATCGGTATTTATGATATACTTAATAGAAAATAGAGAGTCGAGGCAAAAAAATGCTTTTAAAAGGCTATAAGGGATTACTCCGTCCTTTTGATGTTGTATTACTGGTGGTTGTCGTACTGGTTTCTTTGATGCCATGGGCTGTTTTCACATGGCATCAAATGGGTATTTCAGAAGCGGAGTTATATGCAGTCATTTTGATTAATGGGCAAGAGGTAGATCGTTTTAGACTCTATGATGGCGCTGTCGGGTTATATACGTACACATCTGAACATGGATTGACAGGAAATCAATATCATGTCGTCGAAGTTAAAGGCACTTATATTCGCGTCAAACGGGATAATAGCCCGAATCAGATAGGCGTCAATATGGGTTGGATTAGTCGCCCAGGACAGACGATTGTTGTGTTGCCTCATCGGTTTTTAATTCGGGTTGAGGCTGTTGCTCGGGATGAAGGCACGATCATTCCTTTTTAGTGGCTAAAGCGTATGTGCGATCGCTATTTTTTAATAGAATGAGATGTAGGGAGAGTTGAAGATGAGAAAATTAGGGGTTGTGTTAGCAGTATTAATGTTCGGTTTTGTTTTGACTGCTTGTCATCATGATGAAGCTGATAGCCACGATTCATACGAAACAGATGCGATAACAGGTCCGACATCTGCGTTTGGTGGAGATGCAGATTCCCTTGTTGAAGGGTTGAGCACGACGGGTGCGTGGGTGTTTGAGTTTACGGATCATATGACGCTTGATGGGGATTTATTTGTCGATGGTATTTTTTACGTGAATCATCATGGTGATGATCAAACAAATAGGTTACAACGCAAGCTGGTTCTTTACAGCAGCGCAAGTGATGAAGATCAAACAATCGTCGAAAATTTTATGTTAAATGCGCGTGATGTTTATTTGAATTCGCCCCATGTTAGAATCGTGAGTGGTGAGCTAAATGGTGTGCGTGGTGCCATTAATGCAAATACCCTTTATGTGAACAACAATGGACTACGTCTTGAAACTGTCGACATTAATGCAAATGTTGTTTTTGGAACGCAAGCCTATTTAGATTCGGCAACTGCTTGGATTTCAGGAGAGGGTGAAGGGGGCGACTTAATAGAAGTTGCTTTGGAAGATTTAATTAATGGCGCAATCATTGTAGCAGAATAAGCGGATGTGATGTTAAATGAAAAAATGTAAATTAGGGCTTGGATTAAGTTTAGTGATGCTCGTCGGTTGTGGGTATTTGATGAATCGACCTGTTGGACCGCATCAGCGTGATGCGTTTTTGATGCGTGCCCCGATTCGGATTCAAATGTTTGATCTTGATTGCCCACATGATGACCGTTGTGATTTACTTGATGAAGCTTTTGATCTCATTTTTGATTTAGAACGTCGCTGGACGGTTAATGATGTCGGGGGTGAAGTTGAAGAAATCAATGAAATGGCCGGTATTCGGCCAGTTGAGGTTCAAGATGACACGTTTTACTTAATTAGTCGTGCGATTGATTATTCGATTTATTCTGATGGCTTATTTAACGCAGCCATCGGAGCGTTGACGCGCTTGTGGGACATTAGTTTTGAAGGTGAACGTCGTCCCACTGATTCAGAAATCGAGGCTGTTTTACCACTTTTAGACCCGACACGTGTTGTTTTAGATGCTGAAGTGAACACTGTCTTTTTAGAAGAGGTGGGCATGAGACTTGACTTAGGTGCCATTGCGAAAGGGTTCATGGCTGATCTTGTTGCTGAATTGTTCAGTGCTCATGAAGTTGAACGTGCCTTGCTTATTATCGGTGGTGAAGTTTTTGCCATTGGTGGCCGTTACGATGGGACACCTTGGAGAATTGGCATTCGAAACCCGTGGGCAACCACATCGGCAGATGAATTAGTCGGAACCATTCCACTGCTTGACCAAGCTGCTGTGACATCTGGTACTTATGTGAGATATTTCACCCACCAGGAAACGGATCAGGTTTATCATCATATTTTTGATGCTCAAACAGGATTTCCTTTTGAGACGGATGTTGTGAGTTTAACCATTGTTGCAGATACAGGTCTTTTGGGTGAGGTGTATTCGACCATTGTGTTTGCCATGGGTCTTGAAGCAGGGATGACTTATGTTGAAGCCCATCATGGTCTTGAAGCATTATTCATCACAGTGGATAAAGAGATCTATTTATCATCAGGGTTACAAAATAGCTTTGATTTTAATGGGTATTTAACGACTGATTTTGAAGTGAGGACGCAGTGACATGTCAATCTTCATCCAAGTCGTATGATAGGAGTTTCATGATGTTTAAAGACCTTTCGATAGGGAGATATATTGAAACAAACTCAATCATTCACCAAACAGATCCTCGTCTTAAACTGTTAGGGATACTTTTTTTTGTCACGCTTCTTTTAATCGCTTCCACTTGGCAACATTATGTTGTTTTGACGGTGTATACCTGCTCGATGATGCTTTTGACACGCATACCGCTTCTTACTTTTTTTAAAGGCATTCGTCCGTTGCTTAAAATGATTATTTTTACCGCTGTATTTCAAGTCTTTTTTTCAAGAGGAAGTGTGTTATACTGGCAGTGGGGTCCTTTTAACGTTTCAGAAGTAGGTCTTAGAAATGCGGGGATTGTTCTGGTGAGATTCTCACTGATGGTGATGATGACAAGTGTGATTGGATTGTCGACGAAACCGTTGGATTTAACAGCTGGAATTGAAAGATTGCTAAGTCCTTTTAAACACATCGGATTTTCAATTCAAGATTGGGCATTGATAATTTCCGTTGCGCTTCGCTTTATTCCAACTTTGTTTGAAGAAGGTTCTCGGTTAAAAAAAGCACAGGCATCTCGCGGGATGCACTTTGATGAAGGTGGCTTTTTCGAACGGATGCAGAAATTTTTACCACTGGTTGTGCCGCTATTTGTTGGTTCATTTTATCGTGCACATGCGTTAGCTAATGCCCTTGATGTACGTGGTTATGTGGGATCCGCTAAACGAACCAAGTTTAAAGAGATGACATTAAGTATTAAAGATGGCATCTTTATGGCAAGTCTGGGATTATTAGGATTTGTTTGGTTGATGTTTTGAGTGTCAGATGTTTCAAACGATCGCGATGTCCCCTTAAAACAATTTAACAAAATGACAACAAATGATTGTATTTTTCGAGCAGATTCGGTACAATATAAGTAAACAGTTTGGAGATGAAAGAATGCCATTAATTAATATTAAAATGCTTGAAGGACGTACTTTAGAGCAGAAAAAAGAATTGGTAAAAAAAGTCACAGATGCGGTCGCTTCTACCACAGGGTCTACACCTGAGCGCATTTCGATTGTGATTGAAGAAATGCCTAAGCATCACTTTGCTCGGGCGGGTGTATTAGAAAGCGAAAAGTAATCTATGATGCGACAACTCATCAAGTTGTCGTTTTTTATGCTGTGTATTAGGTGGTTAAGATATGAAAGTTATAAACGTTGAAACATTGCAGAATCTTGAAGAAAAATTTGCTGTTGCAATCGGATTTTTTGATGGCATTCACCCTGGCCATCAGGAAGTTATCCATCACGCTGCTCGCTATGCCAAAGAAAATCAAATAAAGAGTCTGGTCATGACATTTGATAAAAGTCCTAAAGTTGTGCTTGGAAGTGCTGAAAATGAAGGATATTTAACACCCACTGATGAGAAATTGCGTCTTTTGGAAGCAATGGGCATCGATTATGTCTTGGTTTTAAACTGTGATCCGACATTTTTAAATTTAAGTGCAGTGTCGTTTATCCAGGCATACTTGTTGAAAATAGGTGTTTGTTATGTATCCGTTGGGTTCGATTTTAAATTCGGTCAAGGTGGGGCTGGTGATCCTGAACTTTTAAAAAGCTACGACTCATTTGAAGTGAAGGTTTGTGAACCAGTGATGCGAGCTGGTGTCAAAGTGTCAAGTAGATCAATTAAAGCGTATTTGAAGCAAGGTGAATTAGAAACGGTTAATCAAATGCTGGGTCGTCCTTTTTCCGTAAGTGGTGAAGTTGTTGGTGGAAAGCGGATCGGTCGAACCATTGGGTTTCCAACGGCAAATCTCAAGTTGAACCCAGACTACTTATTTAGTTTGCGTGGGGTGTATGCAACAATAAGCCATGTATCAGATGAACGCTTTGTCAGCATGACGAATATCGGGTTTAATCCAACGGTTAATCCCCAATCTTCTCTTTCTATTGAAACTTGTATTTTTGGTCTTGACGAAGAGATATATGGTAAGCAGTTGCGTCTGGAATTTTTAGGTAAGATTCGTGATGAGGTGAAGTTTGCCAACAAGGATACACTCATTGCCCAGTTAGAAAAAGATCGAGGAATTGCAAAGTCAATTGCAATTCAAGCATTAAAAACATGTGTATAAAAGAAATAGTTGAACATATGCTTTAAGGAGTCATGACATTAGCGTGACGCATTCTAAGAAAGTGTTTCCTGTTGACCGAAAAAGCAAGCATTGAGATGGAATTTCTGGTATAATACACATAATTATGTCTTTAGCTCTAGTGAGCTAGTGTTGTGTATCGAAGGGACGAAAGAATAATGGAGTTAATTAAAATTGAAGGCGGAAAATCGCTAAAAGGAACAGTTAAGATTGATAGTGCTAAAAACAGCACGGTCGCCTTAATACCAGCTGCAATTTTAGCAGAGTCACCTGTGACGCTTGAAAATATCCCGCAAATTGTTGATGTGAAACGCTTAGGAGAAATGATTGGACAATTAGGTGGTCATTATCGCTATGATGGTGATGGCAATGAAGATTTTATCATCGATTCGACCGGTATCGAAAACGTGCCACTCCTTGATGGGCCAGTGACAAAATTACGCGCTTCTTATTATTTTTTAGGGGCACTCTTAGCAAAATTTAAAGAAGTTAAAATCGGGATGCCTGGTGGTTGCTACCTAGGTCCTCGACCGATTGATTTACATTTGAAAGGCTTTGAAGCTTTAGGTGCAACAGTTGAACAAGATGCAGGCGTTATTCATATGAAAGCCGAACGTTTAAAAGGCGCTAAAATTTATTTAGATTTTCCATCAGTTGGTGCCACCATTAACATCATGATTGCAGCCAGTAAAGCTGAAGGAACCACTGTGATTGAAAATGCAGCGAAAGAGCCAGAAATTGTAGATTTATCTAACCTTTTAAACAACATGGGAGCGAATATTCGGGGTGCAGGAACCGGCGAGATTAGGATTCAAGGCGTTGACCGCCTTATGGGAACTCGCCATGCCATTATTCCGGATCGAATTGAAGCGGGCACTTATATTGCACTTGCAGCCGCAGCTGCAGAAGAAGTAAAAATTGATAACATTATCCCGCATCATTTAGAAGCTTTAATTTCTAAACTACAAGAGATGGGTGTTGATATTGAAGTGAATACTGATTCTGTTACTGTACGTGGCAAGAAAACAATTAAAGCTGTTGACTTTAAAACGAGTATCTACCCAGGATTGGCAACTGATTTACAACAGCCATTGGTGACATTACTCACACAGGCTGAAGGTATTGGGAAAGTTGAAGACACGATTTATTCTGATCGTTTTCGAAACTGTTATGAGTTAAACAAAATGGGTGCCGATATTGATGTGGTCGGTCGCACAGCGATTATTAATGGTGGTAAGTCGATGCGGGGTGCCCGAGTCATGGCCACAGACTTGCGTGCGGGTGCTTCTTTAGTTATTGCGGCTTTAATTGCAGACGGTGTGACAGAAATCGGAAATACGTACCATATTGACCGGGGTTATGCTAACATTGAAGAGAAATTAACGAACCTGGGTGCAAAAATTTGGCGTGAAACGGTGGAAGCGTAAAAAAGAGTTGATTTTTGAATTGAAATCTAGTATAATAATCAGGCTATACTAAAAAGACTTTCTCTGATAAACGAGTTAATCCAAAGAAGCAAAGACTGGGACTGTCGCTAGTTGCTTCGCTTGTATCAGGGTTCAAGGAGTGTAAAGAAAATGAAACAAGGTATTCACCCACAATATAACCGTGTTAATGTCACATGTACAACTTGCGGTCATGAGTTTGAAAGTGGATCAGTAAAAGAAGAAATTCGTATTGATACATGTTCAAACTGTCATCCGTTTTATACAGGACGTCAAAAGTTTGCGCAAGCAGATGGTCGTATTGAGCGCTTCAATAAGAAGTATAACATAGATAGTAAATAAGAAGACTCCCGATCAGCGGGAGTTTTTTATGTCAGAAATTAACAAGTTTGGCATTTGAATATTTACAAATCAGTATGATCATGATATAATTGTCATATAATAAAAAGCGAGCTTACCACTGGTAATGGTAAACTCTAACAGACCGTTTAAGACGGTAACGAACATCAATCGAATTTATAATCCGCCTGCGTTCGCAAAGCTAGGGCGGGTTATTTTTTTCTTCGACTCAATTTAACGATAGCTATCATGATACCAATTAATCCGAAGATTAAGGCAATCAATAGGCTACCAAACTGGAATATTAGGCTTAACGCTTCATATGCAGTCATTGTGCTTCTCCTTTCGGAGCGAGCCAGTCAAATGTAAAAATAATTTTCATAGCGACACCCCATTTCAAAATTTCTGGACGAGAAAATCCTCCTTTCATTTTGATGTGATGTTCGCTACCGCCTTTTCACTT
>JGI24700J35501_10930031_pt1 | contig 11109 bp, 7 predicted proteins | sample TergutTh196P1_FD_35501 | JGI IMG/M metagenome (IMG submission 35501) | reverse complement strand
ATTTTCGAAAAATAGTTATGGAACATAAAATGTGTGTTTGGTTCTTCTCTGTAAGTTTTGCTTGAAAAAATTCTTATTCTGAGAAGAAATGATTGAGATATAATAAAAAATGTGTATTGGTCTTCATGCAAAGTACCCGTTATTTTTGTCAGATTTTAATGAAATTTGAATTTTGTCGTCAGATTTTGAAAAGATAATCAAACATAAATTTACACGAAATTCCGTCCAGTGGTAGCTGAGTTGTTCGATGCGGACGAACGGATGAACAAACAGACATGACGAAGCTAACAGTCGATTTTCGCAATTTTGCGAACGCGCTTTGTTTTATATATATATATATATATATATTCTATAAAGAAAACTTTACTCTGTGTCAGAAATTTCAAAAGTTCCTCCGAGCAATCAAACTCCATTTCGACTTTGTGATAACAAAATTTTCTGCATGAAACTTTGAAACTTCCCCTAAAAAATAAAGTACTCATTTTTCTAAGAAGTAGTTTATCTAAAACGTGCACTGGATTGATCCTTGACGTAACAATCGCCCTCCGAAACAACTTTTTTTTTGTGTCTGATGATGCCAATCAGAGAGAAATTATCTTATTCGCGGAAAGGCCTTATGAACACCCAGCGCCGAAGCTTTTGCTTTAGATGGCGGTACGTTATTTTATTGTATACGTAATTATTCACTTCAAATGCGTTTGTTTTCAACGAGTTAGTCCATGCGAATATATTGACTTTTGCTGAAACATTTGAAACAGAAAGTAACAAAGCTGTCATCATGCCTTTGACGACAAAATGAGATTTGTTTGTATAGAAAAACAACACTCATGACCCCCATGGGTGTTGTTTTTGTTCACTTTTACTTGCTTCTAGATGTCAGGCTATTATGGTGGAACTTGTAACCACAAACGCCAAATAATCAATCACCAGAGCTTCAGGAATGTCAATCGTGTCTGTGACAGTAAAGCTCGGGGTTTCCCTATGTTCTGACTCTTTGTAACCAGTCAGCAATTGAAATTCAAAACACGAACAAAGCGACATGGTTAAATGTAACATGAACACCAGATTCCACAATTTCGTACTTGTAGAGATTTTTTTTCATATTATACATGCATTTTGTGAGAGAAACTCTATAGTTGTTAACTGTACGTTGTCATATTATGCCCGTCATTGATGCTAAACCAAATAAAGTTATATTTGCTTCACCCAATTCACAAAGAAATACAGTCAGCCACGAAAATTTGTAGCCCCTACGAAACTTTGGAATAAAAATGTGAGCATTTTGTCTGATGTGCAACGACAGTTTGCGTTTACATTTTTCAGTTTCGTACCGCCAACAAAGCGTGATTGATTTAAAACAGCCTCGACTACACTGATTATTAACGGATTTAACAAACTAGATGAAGCAACCCAAAGCTTAATAAACAGTCGTCTATTCGATCCTTTCACGCACACTTTACATACCACCTGCTGTATTACTAAAATATTCACTATACTCGCTGGGGAAAGGTTGCGGGTTCGATTCCCGATGGTGTCACTGGAATTTTTCAGTGACATAATCCTTCCGGTCCCACTATGGCCCTGGAGTCGACTCAGCCTCTAACAGAAATGAGTACCAGGTGTATTTCCTGGGGACAAAGGCGGCCGGTGCGTAAGGCTGACAACATTACCACCATCCTTTACCGTTGTCAAGAAATCTGGGGACCTTAACTTCCTGGAACTCTCTGGGCCACTGCAGACCTGTAACGGGACTGCTTTACCTTTTTACTATACTCGCTGGTTTTTTCATACCGTTTTTGTAATTTTCCTGATAAAGTGATTATTTGTTTAATTTACAGTAAATAACTGGTCCTTTAATGCTGTATCACCTTTTTTATGTTTAATTTCTCTTTATTTGGTGTTAAATATATTGTGAAATATGAATCTGGATAGAAGGAAATGAATCTTCAAAAACACTGCTGCGAAACCCACAGATCTCACATTAAATATTATGTTTACAAGATTCTGGTATTGATCCCTCTCTTAAGCCAATTGAATTTATCCTTTACTTTGAAACCCTGTTTCTTAAACAGTCATTTTAATATTATCTATGAATTATGCCTATATATCCTGAAAGGTCTGTGATGTCAGATTTTGGAATTAATTTTTTTATGCATTTCGGTGTAGGTTTGTGTTAGAGATAATAATAGTTGCAATATTAACGACAAAAACAGCAACAATAATAACAACAAAATTTTCTTTTGGAGTATTGTGGAACTTCCCAAACTTCCATTATTTCGCATTTCATCCAGGACCGACTGCAAACGACATGAAATACGGACGTAATAAAAGGAGGAAAAAGCGCACCTATCGGCGTGCTGTCTAGACCCTCCTCCTGCGTTTGCTTTTATGGCTGTGTTTGTTCCAGTCTGCTCTCTCTGTGTTTCACACTTATTTTTTTCTTCCACGTTTTATTTCTTTTCTGCATTTCGTTTTCACACCTTCTAATCTGCGTCTGTCCTGCTTTTACAGAAGTGATATTTTTCTTACGTTTTACTCTGTATATCCTTCCCTTATTATAACTTGCTTATGTCATAGCCTAAATAGGCTATGACATAATGCAGTGGCAACCGACCTTGGACATCCTTACTGGATGTATATCATCCCGACCCATGACACGCACCAGCGGCTGCTACTACAGTTTTTAGTACTCGTGATGATGGACGCAGAAAGCGTCCGAAACATGTAGAGTGATCTTGCAGTTACTTATAAACAATACTGCCAAAGTTGCATCTGTTGGTTCTTTATATAATATATTCTATTTTGTGTTTCGAAGTGTTTAAAAGTACAAGGAAGTGTGAAGGCAGAGGTTTATTCTTATTACATCTGAATGCAGATAGTTTGTTGTGTGATTGTTACTTGCAATGATAATGAGAGTTCCAACCTGAAAATTATTATTTTAGACTTTTGTACAATTTGAAGTGGAATTATACAAAAATATCGTATTACAGTACACACTGTACACATTTTGCTAATTTAGTACAAATTATCTACATAGAGACGGAATATTTTGTGGCGCTAGAGCCCACATTGGGCCTAGGCTACCTCAAATTTTTTATTTCTAAATCGCATACAATCAGACACACAGACACACACACACACACACACCGTAGGAGTCCTACGAACGAATGACCAGCCCGTCCCAGAGGCCGCTACCTACACAATATATAATACATACAAATGACGAAAATCTATGCCCTCAGGGGGATTCGAAACCGCAATCCCAGCAATCAAGCATCAACAGACTTACGCCTTAGACCGTACGGCCTTCAAAATCGGCCTAACGATAGATGTGAAGGGCTTGGTGTACAAATTTTATGCACCTAATTAAAGGGATTTTGATTTAGATAATTTTATTTTTTGGCCTTTGTGTTGAGAGAGATGAGAGATAGGTAGGAAGCCAGTTTGTCAGGTAACCTTAAACGAAAAGAGAATTTGGCATAAATAAGTGCCTTTGGTTTTATAATATTAAAATAGACTTTGAGTAACAGGATATGAAGACATGGACGGAACTCAACTGGCTGAGAATGAGGTCCTGTGAGGGGATTTTTGAGCTTAATGATGGTTCGTGCTGTTACATAAAGTGTGGGGAAGTTTGGGACTGCCTAATATACTGTCAGCTTGTATATTAGAATTACATTCAATGTATTTAGATTTAATTTGTGCGAAAGAGGAAATACATGTTATTTATGTCAGCGGCAAAATTTATTACTGCTGTTAAAACCTTTAATCCTCGGCACACTATATGCAAGTACCACGAGGTCACCCTGGAAGTACTTCCCTATAAAGACGGTGTCGCAGCGCACTACGTTATGTATGAAAAGTTAAGATATGTAGCTCTTTTGAATAACAGAAGGAAATTTAATAAACATTTCCCTTCAAAAAGAAAGTCTGTCGTCTAAATAAATCCGTTCCATCCGTTGAAGTTCCGAAGTGTAGCTGATGTAAAGTGTCTATAATTGATCGATGTTTTATTTTTGCCGTAGATCGTATAACCTTCATGAAATTTCAGCCCAGTTAAAAAACGTCTGTTTACCTTACAGTATAAAGTGCTGGCAAACAATGTCCCGTATAACGCTTTCGGAGAATACAAAGTGAGGGCCTTTTTACACAAACGTTTAATTTTTAGTTTTCAGTCATTTTGCAATCTAAACGGATACATATGTGTTACAGAACTTGATGTCTAAATACGTTAATTATGGTCAAGTGTTCATAAAATGCAGTTCTAAATAATTTGAATAAAGTGTGGTGTATACGCGTGTAATTACAACACGTTTGTTCTATCTGACTCCTGATTTTAAGAAAAAAAACTTCCGCTTTTTTCCATATAGTATGATACATTAGGTGTTCTTGGACTCTGAGTAAGCATGTTGGCCTTATGTTTTCGTCTCTTTAGGTGTATGTTATTGTTCAAGTTAATTTTTTCACTAGTTCTGGAACTAGAACTACATTCAAAAAATATTCTCCAGGAATTGGAAGTACATACAAGCTCTGTGCTTTAGTCTCAGTACAGTGATACTCAACATCCTTTGCAAGACGACAGTCTTCATGTCGTTACCATGGATACATGAAGAGATTCCCGAATGTTCGCATCTTCAGTCCACGCCTCATTTCACGTCCTCTGCTCGCGCGCTCTGTCGCTTTATGTCGTCATAGCAGATACATGATCCTCCCTAAGACACTCTGATTCAGACGTGACGTAGTATGATGAAGGTTTGTCGCGCTGATAAACAGAGACAAGTTCTCGAGACTGCAGATCATCCTCTTAAACTAGACTATCTAGTAGTTACCACGTGCATCATCAATGTGACTTTAGGGTTTTGCAACTCAGTACACAGAACTGCTTCCTCCACCTTTTGTGTGAAATAATGACAGATTTTTAGGAATTGGGTAGACGAATTTTCTTAGAAGAAACTGACGCATGGAAGTTAGGCCTTCGTCTTTTGTGAGAAAAATTTTAAGTAAAACGAAACAATTGCCTAAATGATTGCATCTTCACAAAAAGTCATATTTGGTTATGAAAACGCCGGGACTCGGTGAATCATACGACGACTGAAATCAAACAGTTAGTAGTTTAACATTTAATGTCAAGCTTCATTACAGCGGAAAGAAGAACAGTCCGCCATTGTTTGAATCCCAGAATGGTCTAACGCCAGACATTCACCCTCAAACAACTTTTTTCAGTGTATCTGTCTTTCAGGAGATATTCTAATGCGAAAGAATTGCATTCTGCTGAATTTTGCTTACTAAAACCTACAAGAGGTGTAACACTCAATACAACTCTAAACACCTTTCTCTAACAATTTACACACTCCTTTGACAGATAAATATCACTACGTATGGTTGAAGGAAAACTGGCCAGTTTCTGTCAATTTTTGGGGAATCTCAACTAACGGCACTTTTAAAAAACGAAAGTAAAAAACAATTACAAATGAACTAGTATAATCACAACCATTCCTGTGAAGAAGGGTGTAAAGCGAAGTCCAGAAACTTTATATTTAAAAATGTTTTTGACAGATTACACTTCCAACATAATATTATTTCGCACCATCACAGTTAGTGATCTTTAAAGAATCTACGAACATGACATAGTAAACAACCTCAATTGATTCGGAAATTATTCATGGGAACAGACAGGAGCACCGCGATTTAGTAGAGACGCACGCTGTCTACCAAATAACCAAGTAACCAGTTAAACATTTAAACGAGGAATTAACTAACTCTTTCCGAGGAAAGCACTCCGTCTTTAGCAGGTTACAACTGCCCTGCTCGTAAAGAAATTCCTCTCCTGAAGGCAACTTTACATTTATGTATAGATCTGCCACGTAGGTTTTTCCTTTCAGGTCTTCCAATTAAAATTGTGTATGCGTTTTTCACACATTCTATGTAGTAGCCTCAGGTGTCTGTGCTTGATCAACTGAATATTTAATGAATGGTGGAAGTTATGAAGCTATTCATTATGTCATTGTCCCCCTCTTCATGCTACTTTCTCTTTTTTTCCAACAATTATTATCAGATCTCTGCAGTCACTCACCCTGAAAATGTTACCTTCCGAAGAATCCGTCTAAATGCCTAATTCTGTGCAACACTTTGCAACATGCCATCTTGTTAAAATAAGAGGTGTTTATGAACCAATCAGCTCTCCACACTGCAGTTACTCCCGTAGCGGTCCTCTATTATTACAGGCTCACGGCTACCCTTCACAACTTTCTGGCAGTTTTACTTGCATCTGCCCTGAACTTGAGGACTCGCCATGCCATGATAAAGAAACTAATTTTTATCGACTACTTTGTAAGTGAAAACTCTTTGATCGTGGGTTTGTGTCAAGTAACAAAAGACACACTCAATTTCTCTGGTTTTTAATAATAATATGTTATTAATACGAGGCTTGCGTTTGAAGTATCTCCATTTTGTTAGGTACTCAATCACACAGTCCAGAATTTGCAAACCGCCCAAGGAAATTTGGATATTTTACTTTTATTATTTCATTTTATTTCTGGATACTGCCAATTTCATTGTTCTAAAATTATACACAGGAAGTTTATGTACAGGGTGCGGCAGAAATATTTATAATTAATTCACCATTTCTACCGCACCCTGTATTTCATGAAACAGAAATAGATGTCATTTAATTGTACAAAAAAATATTTTGCCTTTTATAAAACTGATTCACAGAGATCTTAAAACCTTGGTGTAAAATGAATGCCCACTTCCATACATTGTTATTTTCTATCAACCATAACTTTATTCTCAAAGGAAATGCGTTTTAATATTTAGATTCTTATATACAAGTTTTCAATGCATACCTTGAGTTTGCTTCTACCTCTTCATTACCTGTTGTTGTTTGACTGAATGAGAGGCGGTTCAGGCATTGGAATTTTAACAGCGACAGCTTAAATCACAGTAGTATTAAGGTTTTGTTAGTATCACTAGTTGAATGCCGGTACAGCACTTTCAAAGAGAATAAGAATCTATCGTTACGAATAAATACCCACTTACTTTTGGTGGTCATATTTCCGTTTTATCCATCTAAGTAAATATTACGTAGCCGAAATCGTTTTGTTGTCCTATCACTGAATACCTCACATAATACGTCATGACATACTCTAACATTATGTAACTCACGTTTACATGATAGCACCTCAAAATGCCATGACATATACTATTTTTAACTGAAGTACGTTATGACAACTCACACTCATGCTATAGTCTATGATTATGTAATTCAAAACAACATAATGTCATAATCTATCACTGTTTAACTCACAACATGAGAGCTAACATCATCATGCCATTCTAATAAATGTACCTCACAATTACATCATGACATTCTATCTTAACGCGAATCACAACGGCCTTGTAATTTCTTCTATCATTATGTAAATCCCAAGTATGTCGTGGCATACTCTACCATTATGTGACAAAAGTATATGGTGTTATTTTTCTTTGTATATATATATATCACTACATCGCTCATATTGTACAGCTATCAAGTGACAGATACACCATAGTAGCTAACGACTGCCTCATAGCATTCCAAAATTACGTAACTCACAAGTTAATCATGGTAAATAGTACAGTCACATAAGTCAAAACTTCATTATGATATTTTAATATTATGTAACTCACAAATACACCCTGATGTGTATACCAGTACGAATCGTACAACTATATAAAAATGTACATTCTACCGTCATATAACTGACAGATACATCTGATCTAAATAACATAATGAAATACGAGGTAGCTTCATCATAAATTATTTTTCTGATATAACTCACAACTACATCACGATATATTCTACCATTGTGTAACCTAAATCCACATCGCTGTATATCTAAAGCCGTATCAGGACAGAAGATAGTTCCCAAATATCTGTCAGAATAGCCGGGCAGTCTGCGTACGGAGATCTGGCATTTCGCCCTCTTAACATGAGAGACGGCTGCTAAATCTGAGTTATGATAAAGATTTTGGATAGGGTGGTTCGTACTTATTAATACTATTAGTGTAGAATTTAAGAATGTAAAACGTTATATGTCATGAGATGATAACGAACAATTGAGAGATTTCTTACCTCTAGATTATGACGCTGTATATTTTGGTATAAAATTTCTTGGACTACATTCGAAATGGAGACAAGAAGACACCGAGAAGATGGTACTCATATGTTCATGTATGTGGCGTCATATACCAGAAGACTAAAATTTTCATCAGAGTCTCTTTGAAAATGAGAGTTCAGTTCCTGAAAACAAATAAGGATGTAGCCGCCTAGCGTTTGAAGCATCTGTTCCGTTATTGGCCTGTAGGAAATGAAGAAAAACGTGAGAAACTTACGGTAAGACAACCGGTAAGCTAGTAGCGCTTTGACCGGAACTGCTGGGTCAGTTCTTTCAGTAGTGCTTCTTGCAAAGCGATATTGCTTACAAAGTGCATGTGGTATTGATATAGCTATCACTCAGTGTAGAGATTGATATTAATTCTTAAAGAAAAGATAAGTTTATGCGGCCGTAGTGGCAATGAATGACAGCCTGTAGACTTCCATTAAGAGCAGTGCTACTGGCAGGGAATATGGAGTTAAATTGAATAGCAGCAAAGAACCATCAATCAACACAGCAGCAGACCACAGCAACACAAATTAAAAGTGCTACAGGGGATCTCACATCAATTTCTATCAACGATGATTAGAATCGAAACATGCGAAGGGTCACGAGTAGCAATTAACACGTGTTGGCAGTCAGTAACCGTACAGCTTCGATATACAACGTATACCATTTCAAATAAACACTCTTCATGCTTGGTAATGCTCCAGTTGTCCACATTCTAATAAACCGCTGAAAAATGAATAAAAATAAGTTTGGTAATAGTGCCAAGCTACTCTATTTTCATGAGCCCATTAGAGAAGTCTTTTTTGTACCAAGCCTGATTGTCGTTTAACTAACAGGTACTTAGTTCAAAGTTCACGTAATAAAGAGAGCCAGAAAGCTGAAGATTCACATCTTCTGGAATAGTGCGCCACAGGAACTGATAAATATTTACCGACATTTTGTTATTCCGTGGTGGATTCTAGGACTGATTGCCACTGAAGATGAAAGCCGCCTTGGTAACAATTTGCCAGTTGTCACTGAATAAAATTCCAGAATACTTGAGACTTGAACACCTCTGTGAAACCCTCGTAGCTGGCATAGTAATAAACCTGCATTTAGCAAGGAAGATACATATATTATGGCGTTAGTTCTTTTAAATTCTTTTAACGTTCTGTGACTAAATTCTCGGCTCATTTTAATGCATATATGTTTCCTGTCTTGTAAAACGTGCCTTAGGTTTTCCCTTCTGATAACTAGAAGAAGTTAGGACGTTAGGGAAATGAATATGGAAAAGAATATCTACTTTCAAATTTAGTATAAACAATTAGCTCGTTCCACACTGCCAAGACTTTATTCAGCAATTAATACGAGTGCACCATTTATGTACTTGAGAAATTTCTAGGTCGTGTAACTGAAAGATCATAAACGTATTAACAAAAGCATAGGGCTGCTTCCTGTACCACGACATTTCATGCCTGTTCACACTTTGGCAGTCTGATTCAACACACATTTTAATACTATTGCCCCAGTTACGCTCAAATGGGTAATTTGCTCACTTCACTTAACAGTGTGCAAACAAAATGATTGAAATTTGAAATTACCTTAAGTGTTACATGACCTGCTAGATCTGCGGGGTATTTTGTGGTTATAAATCCTCGAAAAGTATATAATATCATTACGATAACTTTTCGTATAAAAAAACAGGTTGGTCCTTCATTCCGCGTTTCCTCTGCTGGCGATAAGTGTGGTAAGGTAGAGGTGGCTGTGAGTGTACTTGTAGTTTGTTATTGAGAAATTTGTGTGCCAAGGGTTTCAAACGTGGCAGGAGAGAAAATTTTAAGGTAGTGTTATAACCTGCAGTGCTGCTTAGTTATATGTAGGGATTTGTTAAATTTTATTTGCTTACAACACCTACTAGATTCTATATACAGTTCAGACAATTTTAAAGAAAATTAAATCATCTCTTCCAAGAACCTTTCTATATCTTTATTTTTTCTTGTAACCTTTGTTTTGTCTTTCTGTCCTTGTTTATATTTACTATCCCTGTAAGCGTTGTTACGGCCATTTATCGTCTCAAATCTTAACATCACAACAACCCTCGTCATACGCTCCGAAAGCTGTAAGGTCTTTAAACACTCGACGTGTAACTTGACCACTAACAATAAAATACGACCCAAGACGTAGCTTTGCAGAGCGACCGTTTGTGTCCAAGTCTCGATTCCATTCCTGGAGAAAGGAGTTTGATGTTAAAATACCTCTCTTTGGAAAAATAATATTGAGGAAAATACTAATATTTCTGTCCTCCACAACATATTTTACAATTTACACTACGAATATATTGTAGGAAAATTGTACTCTTTGAAGACTACAGAATTAAAAACAATGTTCTGTTAAGACTACCGAATTCTGATGTGTGATTCCAAGCAATTTTTAGACTATCTACTTTGAAATTGGAGACAGCAGAATACTCCGAAACGTCGGCACAACTCACCAAGTTACACGATGCTGCAGTTCTTAAGACAATAATGTTTGTAGTCACTGAACTTCGGAGTTTATTTCTCAGAGTACTGAAAACATTCGTCTTAGAGCAAAGTATGTTAAGAGTCTGTGGGATTGCGGTTGTTGTTTTGACATTCAGTTGGACAAAATAATAAGAGTGACTTTACGTAAGGAATAAATACAGAAATTTGAAACATAATTTTAAGTTGGTGGATTCCACCTCTCAAGGAATTACGGAGAAAAATAATTTAGCCGTAACCAGCAAAGTTTATAGACAAATAAAACAAATACGTAGATAAATAATCTAAAAAGAAAACGCCAGCAATATATATATCGAGTACTATTAAAACTGAAAAAAGGAGCAGGCGCTGATATTCTAGTAAAGAGTAGGGAATTTACACTGATTGTAAGATTACACAGACAGAAGGCAGCAGAAGAATAAGACAATAAACAACAACGTCGTGAACTTCATATCACTTACCGGTGT
>JGI24700J35501_10930032_pt1 | contig 11115 bp, 5 predicted proteins | sample TergutTh196P1_FD_35501 | JGI IMG/M metagenome (IMG submission 35501) | reverse complement strand
CCGAGGATATCAACGCAGGATTATTGTCGATAAATCCTAACACTTCGTAGTCCTGCTGCACTGTGGACAACAGGGAACGCCCTGTGCTGCCCGCCCCGAAAATAAATGCTTTGTTTTTCATATTTTAATCCTCCCTTGGATACAATTCTTCCATCAACGAACAATAATCTTCATTTTTTGAATCCCTTGAGCGTTCTCATAATAAACCTAAGCGGTTTAGTAATCCGCCAAGACGTGGATTGCTCTCGCTTTCGGATTCTCCCGTTGGCAGTTGCCAAATCGCTTGATAGATTTTTTTCTTCCACTAGGCTACATTTTAATTTCATGCCCGTGTTGCGTAAATCTTTATGGACTACGGCAATCAAATTGCGAGCCAGCTGTGGTTTTCTGCTTGCGATTACAATAAATTCGTCTTCTATGGAGTCGTAAAGTAAATGTTCTTTGCGAGTCATTGTACCCGTAATCTGATACATCAAAATCGTGTCATATTTTTTGGTTTTTTTCAACTTACTTACCAAAGCGTTCGCATCGTCATCAGTTTTTATATCTATAATGGCTATGGTGGTTAAATCAAACGCCGCAAAGGAATCCACAAATCTTCGAGGTTTTGCTGTAAAACGCAAAATGGCAAGATCGGCGGATTCTACCCCTTGTTCGAGTTTCATAATGGCACAGTTAGTGTATTTAGATTCAATCGCATCCAAAAAATTTTCTAACATAGTGCCATAAAATCCATGACATCCTATTTTTTGAATATCTTTAACAACGGGCTCAATAATCCGAAACGCAAAATATAAAGGTGCTAAAATTGCATAAAATCCCGATCTACTCCAATATTCACGCCTTGATCCACGCTTTGACCCAAGAACCCGATTAACACCGATACATCTATCTGCAAATTTGCCAGCTAAACCGATTGACGATGTACCACTCGTGTAAAGAGTGCCTATTTCAAAGCCATCAATCAGCAGCAATGTATCGATAGTGATATTTTGGGGTAGTATTTCTGCAAATGGCATAAATTTTTGCATCATTTCGTCTGAAACACTTTCACTAGGATGACATTTAATCGCCAATTTTTCACTTTGCTCGCAATAATAGTCTACATAAAGCTGATGCTTAAAGTGAAAACGTTTGTTGCTTTTTATGGATGCCATCGGCAAAAATAAATCTCGTTTGCCAATAAAATCCTCAGTACAAAAGTTTAAATTATTTAATATAGCTGTCTTATCCTGTTCACTAAGTTGCATCATACACTCAGCGTAATCGTATTGATAAGTGAGTCCAGACCAATCATCCACATAACGTGTAGAAGCGGATTGGTAGATTATAGCCTCACAATACTCCCCTGGGTAAAACCAAGCGTATTCTTTAGGTGTTTTCAGCAACTTAACCCGATTACTAAGAGTCCGTTTAGGGATTAAGAGATTACAAATGTTTGCAAAATTTTCTAATATTGTATAGCTGCATTGCTTGTATTCTAAATAATGCGATACGTGGGCTCGTGCCTCCAGACCAAAATATATTTTGTCAAAATCTTTTACATCAACTTCTAAGGACGAAAACAAATTTTCATAATAGCAAACTATGGCATCAATGGCTTCTTCTACGGATTTAACAAGTTCGTTTTTTTTCCGTACCACCTTTAATGCTAAACTTTTTTGTATAATCTGCTTAAAAACTGCATCTTCCTGAAGAGGAAGTAGCTCTATAGAACTTTTGCCGATAAAAACCGCATCATCATTTCTGTGATAACTCAATTTGTGAACACTGTAACGAATGAGATCTGTGCCGTGTCCCGATAAATATAATATTTTAGCCATATATGACATCCCTTTCTATTTCACTAGTAGCCCATTCAGCATCAAAATCTAATTCCCGCCGCCAAGAATACTGCCCATTTTCGCAAGTTATATGACATATCACTTGCGACATTTTACGTTTGCTTGAAGGCTCTTGCACAAACGCCCGAATAGAATATTCGCCGTACTCTAAAGCGGCAAAATCAAAAATGTACGCAGGGCTTTTGGAATACATTTCTTTTTTTGTGGGCTTGCGAGTTTTTTTGCTTACAATATAATATGCGTATTCCACGGGCTGTTTATATTCAGCCATGTTTATAAATGAAAATTTGCTGCCCTCTTGCTCAATTGTATAGCTATCCATAACAAAGGCTTGATTTGGCACAATTTTATATTTATTGAATTTTTTCAGCTGTATTGCCTTCTTGCTATTTTTGTTGCCATTGTCTACAAAATAAAGTGTTCGATCAGCAAAATCAAAGGAAATCTGTCGATTTTTGTCTTCCAATGTAATTGCGGTGGCAAAACAAGTTTTTTTACCAGCTTTACTGCGTTTGTTAAATTTAGCGGTATTGATGTAAAAATATTCCTCAAAGGAATCGGAACATATACCATATTTGGCGTTTTCGTCCGCTCCGTTGATAACTTCAACATTGTCAGGCAATTCTAATTGTTTAACCACACAAACCTCATCGCTGCCGTTTAATCGCAATCTCAATTCCGTTGGGTTTGCGGATTCGACGCTCGTATCTTTTCCGCAGTGAAACAGTTGCGAAAAATTATGCTCGTGTTCGGATTCGATTTCGTCAAATATGAACACGGCATTTTCCAAAAACACAAAGTGCCGCAAATGGAAAATCCCAAAATATAGGCTGTTGTAGCCGACAACGTAATCGTAACCTTGGTCGAGAGCAATATCGCTGTGGACTATTCCGCATAAACTCGTGCAGTCCGTTCGTTGATGGCGAAACGAGATTTCGTCTGCAATTACAGTATTATGTGAATTTGCGGAACGAGTGTACATCCTAATCGGATCTCGAAAATTATATGTGTACAATCCGCTATCCACGAAAATATAGCAATCCCTTGCATAAAACATAAAGGAATTATCATCCGCTTGACGATGCGTGATTGTCTTATAGCCCGAACGGAACATTGTCCACACGGCGTTTTGAAAATTTTCTTTTTGCCAATGCTCCCGCCCGAAATAATATCCCGCATCGGGATAAGCTGCCGAGCGAGCGTTTGGCATAACCCCGTTTTCTCCTTTGCTGGCGGCATATGTCATTACGCCATCTGCGGATACTGCTTTATATCCAGAATAATCGCCCATAAATGTATCGCCGAAAGGTGCACAAAAGCCGTTCGGCATGGTTGCATAGCCCATGAAATCCTGTGCTGTGGATAAATTTCCTAGCAATTCCTTTCCCCAAGATATATCTTGCCTTTCGCATAAAAACGCAATAGCTTTGAATAAATCTACATTTATCCTTTGATAAGTGTATGAATTTTCCACACAAACCATTTCGCTGTTAAACAAAAAATCCCATTGCTTTTTTAGTCTAGTGCAGGCAATTTCCGTCCAATCGGCACGCCCAAAAGTTTCCGCAAGATATAAAAGTGCCCTATCTTGGTATACACCGTGGTTGTGGTTTTCTAAATAATTTTTTGTCTTTTCCAAAAACTCACCATGGTAAATGAGCAAATTTCGCAACCATTCCATATCTTTTTTTGAAAAGCAATCATGCTCCGCCCCCACAAGAACAAAATATAAAATGTTTTCCGCACGTAACCCCGAACAATGATGATCCCACACGTATTCATTAGACAAACTTTTTGGCGACTTAGAAAATGCGTGCCAACTTTTCACAAAATCCATTGCAAGGTCAAAATATTTTTTATCTCTATAATAATCAAAAGCCCCCGCCAAATCTCCCACAGGACGCAGTCCTTGAATGTACAATTGATGCGTGGTTGCAGACTTTGAAAAAACGACGTTCCAGTCGAAATCATTTATGGAGTATTCCATTTCTTCTTTGAATATGTTGTCCAAAGCCAATTTTCCCGCAATTAACTTGGCTGCTCGTTTCAAAAACCTCCTGTGAGGCAGTACGTTTGCCATATCTTTTGATTTTAGCTTAAATTTTTCAGTATTTTCACTATTGTCAACCAACGAGTCTCCTCCTCTCACTGAAACACCATAACTTCGCAACATTTGCCGAAAATTTGTCCTTTTTTGATCTATAAATTTTTTGTGATACTTATATCTTGTCCGCAAGCCAATCATTCAAAGTTGAATCCTTTCTATTATAAAACTCTTCATACATTGCGAAAATATCGTGCAAAATTTCATTGCACCGCACTTTTTCCTCTTCCCTGCAAACGGACAATTTTTGCAACAGCCAATCCCTAAAAAAGTTGTTAAATCGTTTTTCCATGTAGCTAGGCAGCAAATCCTCTTTTTGCAGCCACTCAAACTGGGCTTGTTCCAACAATAATCTTTTTTGGAAGAAATTTGCACCAAGACTGTTTATTACCGAACCTGACCGCAACGCATAATATATATGAATGGGAAAATCCACCGCTTTTATTGATTTTGCCGCAACCATTAACTGCCACGAAAAGAACGAATCTTGTCCAATCGCTCCGATAACTTGCGTTAAGTTATTTTCAGTAATCAACCGTTTTTCAACCACCATTGCTTGAATACTCATCGGTGTAAACGAAATTTTGCTGATAAATTCACGTTTGTCGCTTGTTACTAAATCGTTGCCATATACATTTTTGAAATAGTGGTAATAATTGGCAAGCTGCGAATTTTCACGATAGCGAATCATGTTACCGACCGTCAAATCATGGCTTTCGGCGATTGCGAGATTGTATAATTTTGCGTAACCATCGCCGATTGCCTCGTTATCGGGATCCAAAAAGGTAATATATTCGGCGGTTGCCATTTCTACGCCCTTGTTGCGTGGGCGTGATGCCGAGCCGCTGCCGCCGTCCGCAAATGCGAACGTTCGCACGTTTTCGTATCTGTCGGCAATATATTTTACGTACAATTTTGTTGTGCTGTCGGTCGAGCCGTCGTCTATCAGCAAAATTTCCATGTCGGCGAAAATGCTGCTACGCAAAAGGCTTGCAAACGCCTTTCCGTATAAATGCAAACCGTTGTTGTATACTGGAATAACAACCGAAAGTTTATATAAACGATTGCTTGGTTTCGGTTCGGTTGCAGGTTTTTCGGCAAAATGCAAACTGTCCACGCTGTATCCGTTAGGCAGCACCGTGCCATCTTTTGGCATTTCCAACAGTTGCCCGACTTCAAAGGATTCCCGCCAAAATACGGTACAATATTTATTGTTAATCTCTCCGACAAAATCGTGCTGACGGCTCTCATTTTTGGTTATATAATCGCAATCGGTGTATTTGAAAGCGTTTATCATGTCTTCTAAGTAAAATATGTCGTAATGCTTGTCAACACCCCAAAAAGCAATCATGTCAAATTCTTCATAACGTTGCGGCAAGTCTGAAATCAAGCACAGCTCCTTGTCAAGGTAAGATTGATTTTCAAACTGCACTGTTATTTCGGGGGTTATTTCATCCACCGCCACGCAAACAAATCTTTGCTGCGAAACAACGGGAAAGCCTACGTGTTCGCAAATTTCGGCGTAGCGGTCAAAGCAAGTGTTGCCTGTCATGGCATGGCGTATCCCTGCCGCTTGCCGCTCAATTATTTCGGTTGGCGAAAGCGTATCGAGAATTTGCGTTACCTCGTCGCTGTCCTGCATCGTGTAAATCAGCGGCAAATGCGAATTTATGCCAACGCTGTAATTGGAAATCATTAAATTTCCCGTTGCCTCCAACTCGTAAACCCTGTTGGCGAACATGGTTTGACTGGCTTTTACGGAGTTCATGTTGATTGCCCAATCGTACAATTTGTGGACTTTTTGCAGCGTTTCGTGCGGCACTCCTGGCGAGATATATTGTGCATATTTATTTGGGAAACTATATCGCTGGTCTTTCAAGGCAAAATTGCGGTCAAATACCTTTAGCTGTCGGTTACTTCCTAAAACGCCGTCAAAAATATTACAAATATCAATGCCACGTTCTGGATATTTATCTAGCCACGAGCCCGAAAATATTACCTCGTTACGTTTGTTGCCGTGCTGCGAGCCGACAGGATTATGAAACAGCGGATTTATGCCGAACATTAGCGAAAATACTCGGTTGTGTCCGCAATCCCGTTTGTAATCGTCAACCACCTCGGCGGCGGCGGTAAAAACGTAATCGCAATGCTGTGCAATCTCGATAAACTGCTGATAATTTGGCGGATCTTCTTTCGAGTAGAAGACCGTGGGCAAATTAAGCCCTTTGCAATGTGAGATAATTTCCAGTACAAGACTGCGTTTTTTCGAGCCAGTTTGAGAAAGACCACTCCATTCTTCTTTTATGCCACGCCAACTAGATATAATCAGTAACATATTTATGTTGTCAACTTGATTTTGCCAGTGCTGCGGATGCAACGGCGTTGTTTCGGCGATGTCTTTGTAGGTGTTGTATAAAAATTCATCTGAGATAATAGCGATTTTTTGCTCCGCTTTACGATAAAACCGCCCTTTTGTACTTGTTGGCATGGTTTTTAGTTGCAACTCTATTTCTTGCATAAAATCGTTGAATCTTTTGGTAATTTGTTCGGCAACTTCAACGGATATTTTTGTATCGTGCAATTTGGCGGGATGCGGCGGCGACTCTTGTCTGCGTATCTTTCGTACTGCACTAACCAACATTGGCGATTGTTTGGCGGTTTGTTTCAATTGCTCTTTTAGCGGAATTTTAGCGTTTTTTTTTAGTTTTTTAATGGCTCGCCGTCTCCATACAGAAACTTGAATACGTCCCAATTTTGAGTTGGATAGGTCGTCGATATATTTTTGTGCTTGCTTTAGCTTTTCCAAATTTTCCTCAGCCTTGGCTTTCCAGGAATTCTTTGATTTTAGGTTTTCCTCGGCTTTGGCTTTCCAGGATTCCTTCGATTTTAGGTTTTCTTCGGCTTTGGTTTTCCAGGATTCCTTCGATTTTAGGTTTTCTTCGGCTTTGGTTTTCCAGGATTCCTTTGATTTTAGGTTTTCTTCAGCTTTGGTTTTCCAGGATTCCTTTGATTTTAGGTTTTCTTCGGCTTTAGCTTTCCAGGATTCCTTTGATTTTAGGTTTTCCTCGGCTTTTGTTTTCCAAGCCGTTAGCATTTTTGCGTTGTCATTGGCAGTTTCTTTCCATTGATTGGATAATTTGTTCAAGCGATCGATAATGCTGCGTTCGTGCTGCATAAAAGCGATTTCCGTTTTTGCAAAAAGGATTTCGTCCAGCAAAATACTTTCGCCAGCCGCCTTTTCGCAAACCATTCCCATCCATGATCCCAAAAATTTTATATCTGTTATCGTGAGTTTTGCGGCGATTGTGTTGTAAATTTCCGTTAAATAGTACGTTCGCTTGTGATCGTGGTAATCGTTAATGCCAAATGGAACAGTAACCACCAAAACGCCGTTTTCCGCCAAATAATCGAAGGCATATTCAATAAATCTTTGGGGATCTGCCAAATGTTCCAAAATTTCGCCCATTACAATGCTGTCGTATTTTTGGCTATTTTCCTTGACATACGATACAAAATCGGTGCATAAAAAGGCAGCATAACGGCGAGAGGTTTCATCTTCGGCAGCTAGGGATTCGTTGGCGTAATTTATGCTTTCTTGGTTAATATCGATGCCCGTAACGGTTTTGCCCTCTCGAGCCAATATAATTGAAACCGTGCCTTGCGAACAGCCAACATCTAAAATATTTTCGCCTTTCGCCTGAGAGCAAATCCAATTTATGCGATTGCGGCTTACTTCTGTCGTTCTTGCATCTATGTTTCCATTGTAGGCTTCGGCTATGCGATCGTTGTTTTTTGGTAGGGCTTTTGTTTCAGCTGTATTTTCCATTTACAAGACCTCCTCTCGTTTTCAAATTCTATATCCATTAGGCAAAACATCGCCGTTTTTTATGTTAATCAACTTTTCCAGCGAAAACGCCGCTCGCCAAAATACGCTTGTTTGCTTGCCTGTGCAAATTTCCGTGTAATTGTGGATTTCTTTCAAATTTTCGTCATTTTCCACAAACGTTACATAATCACAAGCCGTAAATTTGAACACATTGCACATATCTTCTAAATAAAACGGATTATATTCTCGATCGTCCATAAATGCTATAATATCGTATTTTTCGTAATTTTCCGCCAATTCTTCTTCTGCAATGTTGCATTTTGGCGAATTTCCAACTATTGCAATTTTTCGCTGTTGGTCAATCGTTGGCAATCCCATTTTTTCTAGGATTTCCGCATAACGGTCAAAACAAGTGTTGCCAGTCATTATTTGGCGGATTGCTCTAATTTTGCGTTCGTGAATCTGCTCCGCCGTTAGGTTATTGATAATTTTGGTAATTTCGCCCGCATTATCCGCCGTGAAAACCTCTGGAAAGTGCAGATTTACGCCCAAACTTTCGTTTGAAATCAGCACATTTCCGCTTGCCTGTAACTCGACAATGCGATTGGCAAACATTGTTGGGCTTGATTTTACTGTGTTTATGTTGATTGCAATATCATACAATTTATGCACCTTTTGCAACGTTTCGTGAGCAATCGGCGGCGAAACAAATTTTGAATATCTCTCTGGAAACCGAAATTCCTCAGCATTTTCGTGCATATTGCGGTCGATTATTTTCAGCGGTCGATTGCTTGCCAAAACGCCGTCAAACAGCGTACAAATATCTCGGCTGCGTTCGGGAAATTTATCCATCCAAGAGCCTGAAAATATCACGTGCGGCAACTTTTCAGCATTAAACGCCCCAACAGGATTGTGATATAGCGGATTTACGCCAAACATCAGAGGAAAAACTCGCTCATGCTGGCAATCGGTTTTGTATCGCAAAACGGAATTTTCGTCCGTTGTGAATATATATTCGCATTGCTTGGCAACGTGCAAAAATCGTGGATAATCTGGCGGATCGTCTTTGCCGTAAAACGCCGTTTTTATGCCGTTTTGCCGTGCGTATGTTATAATTTGCAAAACCAATTTCGCATTTTTGCTATTCGCAATCGAAACATTTGTCCATTCGCCAGCCAGCCCTCGCCACACAGGAGCGACAATTAGCAAAGTTACACCGTTTAGTTGCTCTTGCCATGTATCGGGATGTAAAACTACCGTGTTTGCGACATCTTTGTACAATTTGCACAAAAACACATCGCAGATTAAAGCTAATTTATGACAATATTTTTGGTAATATCTGCCGCCGTTGCTTTCGGGAATTTTCGCCAGCCGCTCCTCGATATTTGCATAAAAATTCATATCGTATTCAATGGGAATATCGGTTTTCGGCTTAAATTCGGGATTTAGTTCGGCTTTGATTTCGGCGAGGGTTTGCGGCGGTTGTTTGCGAATTTTTCTTGTCAAATACACTAATCTAGGGGATTTCTTGGCTATACGTTTCAAATCTTGTTGCATCATAATTGATAAGCCCCATCAATTCCAACATTGCGAGTATCTAACACAATTTTATCCGCCAATTTCGCCTTATTTTGGCGAATATGCGAATGCCCAACCATTACAACAATAATATCGCAAACGGCGACAAATTCAGCAAAATCGGCAATTTGCCCAGGCAAAACATTTTCGCACATTGGATCGTAAAACGCCGCCGAGCCGCCCAAATGTAGTTTTAGCAAATCGTAAAGTTGCAAAGTCGGGCTTTCGCGCGTGTCGTCAACGTCTTCTTTATAGGTTATGCCATAAAAGCCTATTTTAGCGGATTTCATGGATTTCTCCGCAATAATGTCTTGTATTCTGCTAAGCACGAATGTTGGCATAGAATCGTTGATTTTGCGGGCTTCGTGAATCAACAGCGAAAGTTGCGGATAATCCCCAACCAAAAACCACGGATCAACGGAGATGCAATGTCCGCCAACGCCCGGTCCAGGCTGCAGAATGGCAACTCGTGGGTGCATATTGGCTATTTTTATGATTTCGTAAACGTTCAAGTTATCTTGGCGGCAAATTTTGGCTAATTCGTTGGCAAAAGCGATGTTAATATCACGATAAGTGTTTTCGACAACTTTCGTGATTTCCGCCGTGCGAATGTCCGTTAGGACAATTTCGCCCTTGCAAAAAGTTGCGTACATTTGGCGGATTTTTTCGGCAATTTCGGGTGAATCCGCGCCGATTGTGCGAGCGTTGTCGCGCAGTTCGGCTATCATGTTGCCTGGGATAATCCTCTCGGGAGCGTGCACCAAGTGGATGTCGCTTCCGATGGCAAATTCCCGTGCCGCCACAGCAGGACGGACAAATTTATCTATCGTACCAGGCGAAACGGTGGATTCTATCACGATAATCGAGCCTTTCGGGCAGATGTCAAGCACCGAATCTATCGCCGTTATGACGTAGGCGGGATCGATTTTTTTCGTGATTTTATCAAAAGGAGTCGGCACGGCAATGATGTAGATTTCCGCAGCTGTGCAGGCGGATTGGAAAGAAATCCCGCATTTTACGGCGGATTTGAATAATTCTTCCAGCCCGTCCTCTTCAAAAGTGATTTTGCCGTCTAGCAATTTTGCCAACAGGTCGCTGTCTTTGTCCACGCCGACCACTTGCTCGCCGTTTGCCGCAAGCATTAGAGCGGTTGGGAGTCCGATATAGCCCAAGCCGACAACGCAGATTTTGTCCATGGTTTGCTCCTTTTTTTAATATTCGTTTAATCGTGTTTCCGATAAACATCGCAACGGAAAGCCAGTAGAATAGCGTTTTGTTGCTGATTTTGCCGATAATTGCGTAAAATCGAATTTCCGCAAGCCCGAACATCGGTAAAATTTTTTGATATTTTTGGAAAATCAGCCGCCGCTCCGTCCATGTAAACGTGCAGTATTCGTTGATGTAATAAAACACCTGCCAAATCAGTTCCCAACAGACTATCGGGCGTTCACGGTATTTCGGCAACATCTCGGCGATGATTGTGGTCAAGTCCAGAATCCGCTTAGGGCTTGTGCTATTCATAATCGAGCCTGTGCGGCGGTAATTATAAGCATAAAACGGCTCTGGCAAGAACGCCAATTTCCCCGCCGTCTCCTCCAACTTCCCCAGCAACTCCAACACCCATTTCATATCCTCGCAGTACATCGTTGGGGCGAAGAATAGCCCGTTTTCAAGGATAAAATCCCTCTTGCACACGTACCGCCAAGCCGAGTTCCATGACGGTTCGGGGAATACGCCTAGGATATATTCGGTTATGGTCAAAT
>JGI24700J35501_10930033_pt1 | contig 11117 bp, 13 predicted proteins | sample TergutTh196P1_FD_35501 | JGI IMG/M metagenome (IMG submission 35501) | reverse complement strand
GATAAGCCGGCTTGCGCCTTCTTCATCCCCGGCATCAGACAAGGCGGCGGCTTTGCAAGCGATAGCTAGTTTTTCGTCAAGAGTCATAACATTCTCCTTGTTTGATTATACCTGCTTTTTGGGGTTTTCAACAAGCCGGCTCTTGCCCAAACCGGCCCCTCCCGCCCCAACCTCCCAAAAGGCCGCTTGCCGGGCCTTTCTTCGTAGGGAACCATCCCGTACCTGTTATGGTAGCTTGCCAACAGGCAGGCAAGATGATACAATAAATCCACTGCGTACAGCTTGGTAAAAACGGCTAAATGCAAACAGGCAGGGCATGGCGGGGGTTTTTACCCTGTCTGCAAGCCAGCTTGCATTTATGGCAAGGAGTTTTTATGAATTTTGATGTAGACTTTGAACAAGAAGACGATGGCCGCTGGATTGCCGAAATTGCCGAAATTCCCGGCGTGCTTGCCTACGGAGTTACGCCCTTGCAAGCAGGGGCGCGAGCACGGGCCTTGGCTTTGCGCGTTTTGGCAGACCGCTTGGAAAATGCTGATTCTGCAAGAGCCTAACCCACGGCTTGCCATCTAAAACATCGAAGGCGATGCCTGTTTGGGGCTTCCCCGGCAGGTTTTCTGAAAAAGTTGCAAAAAGGGCTTGATAATGTATCATATTTTTGTTACACTGTTTTTGTGGATAAAGATTCTTGCTTAATCTATAATGGTTCAAAGTTTTCCGTTAAATGGTATTATGACAAAGACGGGAAAAGTGTCGCTTTTGATTATTTTGAGAAATCTGCTGAAGAACAGCAAGACAAATTTCTTATTCTGGTAAAGAAAATGGGGGATTTTGGGAAAATTTATGACATTACGAAATTTCGTAGCGAAGGGGATGGCATATATGCTTTTAAACCGCAACCTGATAGATATTTATCGTTTTTTACTGAAGGCAGGGAGATAATTGTAACAAATGGGTTCAGAAAAAAGACAGACAAATTGCCAAAAAATGAAAAAGAATTGGCGATACGATGCAGGCAGGATTATCTTGCAAGAAAGGCTGGAGGTAAAAAGTAATGGAATCCACTTTTGACAAATACATTAACAGCAATCCCGATAGAAAAGAGCGGTTCGATAAAGAATATAACGAATTTCTTTTGTCGGAATTTGTGCTTGAAAAAATGGAAGAAGAGAAAATTTCTGTAAGGGCATTGGCTCAAAAGGCAGGGGTGTCTCCAACAGTAATACAGAAAATACGGAGTAAAGATGCTGGAAAAATAAATTTCAGAACATTTACAAATGTGTTGAATTCTTTGGGGTACAAGGTAAGCATAGAAAAAAAATAAGAAGGCCTCGACGAGGCCGTATTTAGCCGGGCATCCCGTTACTTAACCGCAAAAGGGGCAGCCCGAGCATTCATTGCAAGGGGTTTTTATGGATTTTAATGTGGAGTTTGAACAAGAAGACGACGGCCGCTGGATTGCCGAAATTGCAGAAATCCCGGGGCGCTTGCCTGGCAAGCACGCTTGCCTACGGAGTTACGCCCTTGCAAGCAGGGGCGCGAGCAGGGGCCTTGGCTTTGCGCGTTTTGGCAGACCGCTTGGAAAATGAAGCGTCAACCATTGGAATTAACTCGATAGTATTTGCAGATTGTCCGGATTAAAGCCGGATGACTTGTGAAAAATATGGGTATACAAGCACCCAGCGCAGGGCGACCCCTACCTCCCGAAAGGCCGCTTGCCGGGCCTTTCGTCGTAGGGAACCACCCCGTACTTGTCGTAGATACGCCTGTAAGTGCGAACGAGGACAATCATGCCGGGCAAGGAAAGAACCAGCGTGATAATAACACCAGCCTCAATCGCAAAAAGCGTAACAAGAGCGCCAGCGAAAAAACAACCCCCGTAAAGCCCCCACATACGCGCTACCGCTCGGTTGTAGGCCGGAACATCCGTAATCTCCTCCGGCAGAACAATCGTGCCAGACCAAAAAGCCACGGGCTTTTCTCGCTTGGAAATCCACAAAGCAAAAAAAACAATAACCGCGCCGGCAAGAGCCAGAATCGCGGCGGTGAAAACATTGTCGCTTTCAAACATTTGCAGTTACCTCCCGAAAGGCCGCTTGCCGTGCCTTTCGTCGTGGGACACCACCCCGTACTTGTCGTAGATGCGCCTGTAAGCGCGAACCAAGACAAAGATGCCGGGCAAGGAAAAAACCAATGTGATAATTATGCCAGCCTCAATCGAAAAAAGCGTAACAGCAGCACCAGCGAAAAAACAGCCCCCGTAAAGCACCCACATACGCGCCACCGCTCGGTTGTAGGCGGGAATGTCTTTAATTTCTTCCGGCAGGACAGACGTGCCAGACCAAAAAGCCGCAGGTTTTTCGCGCTTGGAACCCCGCAAAGCCAAAAGAGCCAAAAGAACAAAAAACGCGCCGGCAAGAGCCAGCATAGCGGCGGTGAAAACATTGGCGCTTGCAAACATTCGCAGTTACCTCCCGAAGGGATGTTTGCCGGGGCCTTCGGCGTAGGACACCACCCCGTACTTGTCGTAGATGCGCCTGTAAGTACGGTACAAGACAAAAACGCCGGGCAAGCCAAGAGCCGCCATGATAATAACACCAGCCTCAAGCGAAAAAAGCGCAACAAGGGAGCCGGCGAAAAAGCACAAGCCGTAAAGCCTCCACATACGCGCCACCGCGCGGTTGTAGGCGGGAATGTCTTTAATTTCTTCCGGCAGGACAGTCGCGCCAGACCCAAAAGCCACAGGCTTTTTTCGCTTGGAAACCCGCAAAGCCCAAAGAACAAAAAACACGCCGGCAAGAGCCAGAATTGCGGCGGTGAAAACATTTTCGCTTGCAAACATTCGCCACCCTCCTTGCGGGACTACGCGCCCGGCACCTTTTTCTTGTGAAAAGCCGAAGGCACAAGCCGGTAGGCCTCTTTTTTGTCCATTTTTGTAACATAACGCGTGGCAATACGCTCGTTACAGTTCGGGCAAAAAATCGCCCCGTGGTAGCCGGAAAAATCAAGCACCCCGTCGATAATGCGCTCGTTGTACATCTTTACAAAGTTGCTTTCGCCCACCTTCAGATAGTGGGCGATAAACGTCTTGCAACGGGCGCAACTCACCTCTAAAACATGGCTGCCCCTGACTTTTTTGCAGTTCGGATTCGCCAAAACCTTCAAGCAAGCCCCCTTCCGTGCGCTACCGGCTTGTAGCCGACGGCTATGCGCCGCCGGACTTGGCGACAGTCTTCGCCCAAGTGTCCCGCAGGCCGACCGTCCGGTTGTAAACAGGCCGACCGTCCGCGCCGCTGTCCGGGTCGCGGACAAAGTACCCCAGCCGTTCAAACTGAAAGTTCGCCTCCACGGCGGCCTCGGTAAGAAGCGGCTCGCCGTAAGCGTTTTCGATAACCTCCAGCGAGTTCGGGTTAAGATTGTCCGTAAACTCGCCGGGGGAGCCGTCCGGCCGGGGCGCGACCTCCATAGCCCGCTCGACGCTGAAAAGAGTGTCGTACAGACGCGCCTGTATGGGAACAGCCCGCTCGGCGGAAACCCAATGAATCGTGCCCTTGACCTTGCGCCCGCCGGTGTCGCTGCCGCTTTTTGTTTGCGGGTCGTAAGTGCAGCGCACAGCGGTAATGTTGCCGCCGGCATCCTTGTCAAAACCCGTGCAGGTAACAATGTACGCGTAACGCAAGCGCACGGAGTTTCCGGGGAAAAGCCGGAAGTATTTCGGCGGCGGAACCTCTTCAAAATCTTCGCGCTCGATCCATAGTTCGCGGGAAAATGTTACGCGACGATTGCCAGCGGAGGGGTCTTCCGGATTGTTCACTGCGGAAAGCTCTTCGGTTTCGCCCTCCTTCCAGTTTTCGATAATCAGCTTTAGCGGCCTTAACACGGCCATTACGCGTAACGCCCGCCGGTTCAAATCCTCGCGCAGGCAGAACTCCAGAAAGGCCAGGCTTACCATGCTTTCGGTTTTTGAAATGCCCACCTGCGACACAAAACTGCGAATAGCCTGCGGGGTGTAGCCGCGCCGGCGAAGCCCGGCGATTGTCGGCATACGCGGGTCATCCCAGCCGGAGACGTAGTTGTTCTGCACCAGCTTCAAAAGCCAGCGTTTGCTCATAACGGTATGGCTCAAGTTGAGGCGGGCAAACTCGATCTGGCGCGACGGGAAAACCTCGGCCTCGCGGATAAACCACTCGTAAAGCGGCCGGTGAATTTCAAACTCCAGCGAACACAGCGAGTGGGAGATTCCTTCTTTTGCATCGGAAAGCGGGTGCTGGAAATCGTACATGGGATAGATGCACCAAGAGTCCCCCGTGCGGTAATGGTGCTGCCGGCGAATGCGGTACATGACAGGATCGCGCATAATCAGGTTCGGATGCGTCATGTCGATTTTCGCCCGCAGGGTTTTTTCCCCGTCTTTGAACTCGCCCGCCCTCATCTTTGCAAAAAGCTCCAAGTTCTCTTCGACAGAACGATCCCGGTAGGGGCTGTTGCGACCGGGCGGTGTTTCCGTTATGTTGTTTTTGTCCGCAACCGTCGTCCCTCTGTACTCGCTTATTTCCCTTTCGCTCAGATCGTCAACGTAGGCGCTGCCCTTCTTGATAATTTTTACCGCAAGCTCGTACAAAAACTCGCTGTAGTCGGAAGCGAAAAACTCCCGGTCTTCCCAGTCGTAGCCCATCCATTTCACATCACGCTTTATCGCGTTGACGTAGGAGTAGTCCTCTTTTTCCGGGTTCGTGTCGTCAAAACGAAGATTGCACTTGCCGCCGAAAAGTTTGGCAATTTCAAAGCTGATGAAGAAAGCCTTGCAGTGGCCGATGTGCAGCCAGCCGTTAGGTTCCGGGGGAAAGCGCGTAAGCACTTGACTGTAGCGACCCTGCGCCAAGTCCTCTTTTATAAACTCGCTAATAAAGTCGGTGCCGGCCAAAGCCGCGCTCGGCACAGCCGCGCCCGCCGCCTCTCCTTTTGCGTTTTCTGTCGATGCCATAAATACTCCTTTAGAAATTTGTAACGTAGCAAATGCCGATTAGTAAAACCGCCCGCAAGCATTCGTCCAGCTCTTCGCCGGCAACAGCCGCGGCCGCAGCCGCGGGCAATTCTTTTTCATTCAATTCTTTCAATAAAGCCAGCCGCCCCCCGTACCAGAAGAAAAGCCCCATCTGTTCGTCCACGCGGAAGGCGTACTCGGTAAAATCGTCCCGTGTGCTTTGCGCTCCGAAAAAAAGATAGGCAAGTTCCAGAATTGCCGCGCCGAACTCTTCCAGCGCGGCCGGGTATTCCCCCCCCTCGATCAAGGCGATAAGCTCTGGCAATTTGTCCTGCAGCTTTTCCTTGCGCTTTTCGTCGGCCTTTTCGACCCATGTTTTTTGTATCATCAAATCCATGTTGTTCTGAAAATGGGCTAGATAGGTCAAAAACTGCCGTCCGCTTTTATCCAAGGCCAAAAGCCGGCGGTAGTCTGCCCCTACCCCCAAAATATCCGCAAAGTCTAAAGCGGCCTGAATATCCGGCCACTTCCCTGCCGGGAAGCCGTTGGGGGGGAACAGAGTCTCCGCAGTGGGGCGGTACTCGATAGGGACTGCATCGTTACATTGCGAATAAGAACACATACCAACAATATGCTAAGAAAGCGCAAAATAGTCAACTGCCCGGCAAGGGCTTCCTCTTTGCCAACCGGCTGGCGGCTGGATTTTTGGGATTTTTTGCTATTTGTGGAAATTGCCGGTTGCTTTTTGCCCGGACTCGTGGGATAATTAGGTAAGTGCTGGTTAGCTCGACGCTAATCAGCGTTTCCCAATAAAAAACATATCGTTAGGAGGAATCACAATGCTTGGAAAGTATCCAGCAGAACCGTTTAGGATCAAGACAATCGAGTTTGTAAAGATGAATACCCGCGAAGACCGACAGCGGATTATGAAAGAGGCGGGTTACAACACCTTCCTGCTTAACTCAGAGGACATTTATATCGACCTCTTGACCGACTCCGGAACCAACGCGATGAGCGACCGGCAGTGGGCGGGCATGATGATGGGCGACGAGGCTTACGCCGGCAGCCGCAACTGGTTCCATCTGGAATCTACCATTAAAGAGCTTTTCGGCTTCAAATACGTCGTTCCCACCCACCAAGGGCGCGGTGCGGAAAACCTGTTAAGCAAAATCGCCATAAAGCCGGGGCAGCTTGTGCCGGGCAATATGTATTTTACCACCACGCGCTACCACCAAGAAGCCAACGGCGGCATTTTCAAGGACATCGTCATCGACGAGGCGCACGACTCGGTCATCGATCTTCCTTTCAAGGGCAATGTCGATCTTAAAAAACTGCAAAAGCTGATTGACGAAAACGGCGCGGACAAAATCGCCTACGTCTGCGTGGCGATTACCGTAAACCTTGCCGGCGGCCAGCCGGTCTCCATGCAGAACTTGCGCGAAACGGCAGAGCTTTGCAGAAAGCACGGTATCAAGATTTTCATGGATGCCACGCGCTGTGTCGAAAACGCCTACTTTATAAAAGAGCGCGAAGCGGGATACGAAAACAAGTCGATTAAGGAGATCGTGCTGGAAGAGTTCAGCTATGCTGATGGTTGCACTATGTCCGGCAAGAAGGATTGCATCACCAACATTGGCGGCTTCCTGTGTTTGAATGACGAAGATTTGTTCACGCAGGCGAAAGAGCTTGTTGTCGTGTTCGAGGGTATGCCTTCCTACGGCGGTATGACGGGGCGCGACATGGAAGCGATGGCGATTGGCTTGAAGGAATCTTTGCAATTCGAGTATATCGAACACCGGATTAAACAGGTGCGTTATCTTGGCGACCGTCTTATCGAAGGCGGCGTGCCGATTGTTATGCCGGTGGGCGGCCACGGGGTGTTCTTGGACGCGAATCGTTTCTGCTCGCACTTGCCGCAGGAGCAGTTTCCCGCGCAAACTTTGGCGGCGCAGCTTTACATTGAGTCCAGCGTGCGCTCTATGGAACGCGGCATTATTTCTGCCGGCCGGGATATTGTTACGGGAAAAGACCACAAGCCCAAGCTGGAAACTGTGCGCCTAACGATTCCCCGGCGTGTTTACACTTACGCGCACATGGATGTTGTGGCCAACGCCTGTGTCGATCTTTTCAAGAATCGCGAAAAAATTCGCGGGCTTAAGTGGGTTTACGAGCCGAAGCAACTGCGTTTCTTTACCGGGCGCTTTGAGTACGTTTAAGCTGATGAGGGAACCTCTGGAATTTTTGCAGGGGTTCCCGGACTGTTTTCAATAAAGGAGATTTTATGTCGTCTATGTTTGATGCCGAATCCAAAGGCGCCGGTTTTTATGTGAAGGTGTTCATTGGATTGTTTTTAATGTTTATTTTTGGCCGCGTTTTCGCCCCGGTGGAGCCTATCACCGAGGTTGGTATGCAGGTTGTGGGTGTGTTCTTGGGGCTTGTGTGGCTTTGGTGTTTTGTCGGGTTTTTATGGCCTAGCCTTTTGGGGCTTGTAGCCTTCGGCCTTACGGACTTTGCCACATTCGGACAAGTTGGAACAATGTCATTTGGCGCGGGTGTGTCGATATTGTTGCTCTTCTCGATGATTCTGTTCGGTTCGCCCCAGCACGTTGGCGCGACCAGATACATTACCCGGTTTTTCCTAACGCGTAAGGTTTTTAACAATAGGCCTATCGTGTTCAGTTTTGTTTTTATTTTTGCCACTTATGTTTTGTCTATAGCGGTAAATGTAACGCCGGCTTTGATTCTTATGTGGACTGTGCTTTACGGTGTTTTGAACGAACTGAAGTATACCAAAGGCGAAAAGTTTACCAGTCTTATGCTTATTGGCACTTTTTTGGGGGCTATTTCCGGGCAGGCTTCCTTGCCTTTTACCGGCTCGACGCTTGCCATTCTTAGCGTTTTTGAAACGGCGTCCGGCATTGCGATTCCCTTTCTTTCGTACATGGTGCTTGGTTTTATTAACTCTGTCGCAGTTTTTATACTATACTGCCTGTTTATGAAGCTGGTGCTTAAGCCGGAAGAACTTGCCAAGGTTGCGAATGTTAATACCGAAATGTTTGAAAAAGACCCTTTGCCGCCTATGAGTAAGTTGCAAAAAGCTAACTTTTTTTCTATGCTGGGTTTTGTCTTCCTTATGTTGTTGCCCAGCTTTTTGCCGGATGGTTTTATCTTAACGACATTGCTTAACAGCCTTGGCGCAACCGGCACGGCGATTTTGCTTGTCGGCCTTATGTGTTTGATAAGGGTAGAGGGCGAGCCTATTTTGGATTTTAGAGGGGTTGCGGCCAAGGGTATAAACTGGGATGTTTATGTCATGGTTGGCGCGGCTCTTGCTATTTCCAGCGCGTTGACGAACCCGGCTACGGGCGTTGTTGCTTGGATGTTGCAAACCTTCCAGCCGGTACTGGGCGGGCATTCGCCGATCTCGTTCTTTATTACGATGTTGCTGTTTGGCATTGTCGCTACAAGTTTTGCAAGCGCGATGATTCTGGGTATTGCCGTTATGCCGGTGCTTGCGGCTTTTGGTTTGGAAGCCGGCGCAAACCTGGCGGCTGTGGCTTCTACTTTTAATCTTCTGAACCATTACTCGATTATTCTGCCTTCGGCATCGGTTTTTGCGGCTATGTTATGGAGTAACAAGGACTGGATTGACGGCAAAGATGTGTTTAAATACGGAGCGGTTATTGTCATTATGGCCACGGTGGTTGCCATCGCGCTTGTAATGCCCATCTCGCTGGTTTTGCTCTGATTCAATATAGAGAGCCGCCGGCCGCTGATTCGCGGCTCTCTAAAGGCAACCTCCAAAAACCCCATCTTGGTTTTTGGAGGTTGCCTAAAACTGCGCCAACAAAGGTGATATATGATTACAAAACATCTTGCGGCTCGTGTTGCCGTGTATGTGTTAGGCTTGCTTATCTTGGCTTTTGGCGTAGCGTTTGCCATAAACTCCAACTTGGGAATCGCCCCGGTAAGTTCCTTCCCTTTTGCGTTAAGTCTTGTTAGCGGCGTTGGGATTGGCTTTTGCGTTGCCGGCTTTTTGTTTGTATGTCTGTTAGTACAAATTGTTTTGCTGCGAAAGGATTTTAAGCCCATAAACTTTACGCAAGTTGTTTATTCGTTCATCTTCGCCTATTTCGTGGATTTTGCCATATTTGTAAAAGGCGATTTTGCCTTTCCGACTTATTTTGGCCAGCTTGCAATGCTCGCTATATCTTTGATTCTTATACCAATCGGACTTTCTTTGTATTTGGAGGCAAAGCTGGTTCCCATGCCTTCCGAAGGGGTTCTTCTTACAATTATTCAAAAATGGCCTGACATAACATTTTCGCGCTTAAAGATAATTTTTGACTGCGTTCTTGTCGCTTCGTCAATTCTGCTTACGCTTATTTTCCTGGGAAGCGTCCAAGGCGTGCGCGAAGGGACTGTAATTACGGCAATTTTAGTCGGCAAACTAATGCCTCCCGCCAGAATGCTCTTGTCGCGTGTGCTTGGCAAGATGGGCTTCTACCCGCCCGCCCCGCCGGCGGCTTAACTCCCCAGAATGCGCTGCCGGTAAACGGCTCCAATGCGCAACAGGCTTTCGCTGGGCGGCTCGCTGGGCAAAGCCTGCTGTTTTAAGTCTATCGTAAACTGGTTCATTGAAAAATGCCGAAAGAGAAAAAGCCGGTCGTGCATCTTTTTGCGGCCTGCCGCCGTGTACAATTCTTTGAGCGTTTCTGTATAGCTGTGGAAAACCCCGTTTTTTTTCATTTCGGAATAACCGATAATCCAAACCGGGATAGTTTCGTCGTCGCTGTCGCAAAAACAATTGTGAAATTCCAACAACAGATGCGCCATCGCCCGCTGGGATTCTTCGAGAATTTTCGCGAGTTCCGCGCCGTGTGTTTTTGTCCGGCACAAATCGCGTAACTGCACCGTACGGGGCGTGTGAATGGGCGTTTTGTTCAGGATAATAACATTTTTGTAAAAGTCAATTCCAAGGGCTGGCTGGCCGGCGAAAAACTTTTGCGCGATCTTCCCGGAAGGCCCCACCAAATAGCGACGGTTTTCCAAAGCCTGTTCGCGCCGCCCCGGATTGTCCCCGACAAGAATCAAGCGGATTTCATCGTTAGGCGAAACATCGTCCAGCGAACGGTTGTAGACAACGGGGGTATCGACAGTGTACCCGGCGGCATTGCTCTGGCCGTCGGATTGACGGCCGTCTACAAGCTCTTGCTGGAGGTTTTTTAGAAAGGGCGCGCTTAAACTTGTTTCTTCTACTGATTGCTTAAAACGCGCCCTTGCTTTTACAAACTTATCCCATGCGTCTTGCGTCATGCCTTCCCTGTGTGAAAGTCCGGCTACATTCCGCCAAGGAAAGCCGTGGGGGGGGCAAAAATCATGGTAACGGGAACGCCGCCGTGGCCGGACGTGTGCAACACAAGGTTGCTGCCCATGTCGCTCCAGCGGGTAACGCCGGCAAGAAGCCCCAGAAATACCTCTTCGTCAAGGTGGCTAACAGTGCGGCTTTCTCCCCCGGTTGTCTGAATATCGCCAAAAGACAGACTGCGGTCGGGGCTAAGGGCGTAAGGCCCCCAGTAGGCGTTTAGCGATCCTGTTCCGCCCAAAGTGCCGTCGTTTGAATCGAGGCGCAGAGTAAAAATCGTCATAACGCCCTGCGCGGCAAGAGCTTGCCTGTTAATGGCTATGGAGATGTCTTCGCCCCTAACTTCGGTAAGCAGCCAGAATCGGTTTTCAATTTCCGTAAGCGGCAAATCTTCGACAGGCGGCTGTGCCGGCGGTGCGCCCCGGCAGGCGGCTATTGCCATTACGACAATCAGCAAGAGCGCGATTTTCGCGTAAGCTTTCATTTTCATAGTGATTCTCCTTCGGCAGACAGGAAGTCCTGCCGCCTATCAACAAAATCGGTTGTTTTTCGCAAGGTCATTAGCGAAAGCTCCGTCTGAGAAATGGTTTTATCTTCTACATAATCTGCTCCGGCTTCATCATTAAGTATTAAGAAAACGATTGGGAACGATTGGGACAGCTTTGGCTTGGCCGGCTACCATAAGTACACGATCATGGTTCCGGCGGCAAAATAAGTGGGAGTCCCCCTTGCGCCGCAGATATAGCCGGCTGTTTGGATTTGGATAAG
>JGI24700J35501_10930034_pt1 | contig 11119 bp, 2 predicted proteins | sample TergutTh196P1_FD_35501 | JGI IMG/M metagenome (IMG submission 35501) | reverse complement strand
ACCAATTAACAAATTCTCGGCGCTGCACATGGTCTGTTGGCTTGAGTTCTTGCGTCAGTTGAATCTTGTAAGCATGCAGATGCAGATCTTTCGTGAGGTTTCGCTGCATGGTGCTTCTCGAAATGTCCAATTGTTGTGAAGAGTGGCGAATCGATGTTCCTGGACTCTTAGCAACACTTCCACACACTGTGGCAATGTTGTCGAAAGACCGGCTGGTACGATGACGCACGGGTAATTTACTGTTCATAATCGAACCTCTTTCCTCGAATTTCGTATTCATTCTTTGAACTGTTGACTGATACGGTGCATTTTGTCGACCGAAAATTCCACAAAATTTGCGAACTGTTTCCGCATAACTTTCCCCACATTTGTAATGCGTTTTCACAATAATAACGAGTTGTTCTTTATTGTAGCGTTCCATGACTACTAATCGCAACAATGACAAATGACAGATGTTAAATTTTCAGTGCCGTCAACCTAACGGAACGACAAATGGCGCACACTTTAAATCTTGCGCTCTTGTTGGGACACCCCATACTAGACACTATTCTGAGATACATTAATCCAGTCCACATATTGACCCATTAGGCAGACACATTCCACATAGTGCCACGCTGGGCAGACACTTCCATTCCGCATACTGACAGTTCTCAGGCTCTTGCTTCCAGTCCACATACTGACACTACGTTTAGACACTTGAATGTAGTCCATATATCGACACTATGCTGAATAGACACTTGAACCCAGTCCATATATTGACACTATGCTCGTAAACTTCAATTCAGTTCACGTACTGGTACTGTGATTAGACACTTGATCCTGTCCGCACACTGACACTACTCACAAACACTTGAATGCAGTCCACATATCAACACTATGCTCAGCAGACACCTGAACTCTGTCCAGATACAGACATTATGCTAAGACACCTTACAGACCTACAGACGTTATGCCAAAATATTTATGTCTGATCCATATACAGACACAAAGCTAGGACCCTTGAATCCAGTTCATATGCCAGACACTTGAATCCGGTCCATATACAGACACTATGCTGACACTTGAATCCATTTCACATACACACGCTCTGCTCAGACACTTAATCCGGTCCATATACGGATACTACGCTAAGACACTTAAGTCCATTTCACATACAGATGCTGTGTTCAGACACTTGAATCCATTCCACCAACAGACACTATGCCAAGGCATTTGAATTCAGTCTATATACTGACAATGTGGTCATACACTGACTTACTGACATTATTCTAAGCTATGTGACTCCAGTCTACATACTGACACTATTGTCAGCCATGTGGCTCCATTCTACACACTGATGTCCAGCATCTTCAAGGAGTGTTGTAATATTAGAAACTTATATATGCCTAGGTATTCCAAAAGAGTGTACCTAAACTTCATAAAACTTTTTTGCACATTTCTTATTTATGTCCTGCTTGCTACGTGGCTGCATGATTCATTCTTGGTTTAATCACTCTTTCGTACAACTCTGATGTCTAAAACTTATTTTTATAAGATGCCACCACATCACATGCATATGTGAATCGTACGCTGCACAGCATTTATGCATTTGTCAAACTCGTCTTTTAAGAAAGTGAACTTAAACTTCAACAAAGATATTCCATCTCGCATATACAAAATTGTAGACAAAAGTATCCGGAAGGAATAAAACGAAATAATACAAGGTAATAACTAAAGAAAAGTATGTCTTATGACCGAGATTCAAACCCGATGCGTCCTGCACATGAGATAAGGCACGGTTGGTTGCACGAAGAAAAAGTGGTTATGTTGGACACCACTGAGCAGGACAAGCGGTCTACAGCCAGAGGCGGGAGACAGACGAAAAAGAAGAGGATGAGAGAAAAGTGGGTATATATGTGTGCATCCAAATAAGGTGTTGCCTCAGCCAAATTAAGGTGGCCGGTTGCTACGTCACCACACGTTGCCAAGCGATGATCGTGGAATTACACATTTCGAAACTCTGCTGCTGCTTTCTTGCGGTTTGGATTGCTTGCAGCGCTACAAGCTTCTGATCAGATCGAGTAGTCAGTCGTTTTCTAACTGCCGCTGCTGTTACAGCTGCAGCTGTAGTAAAAAAAAAAGTGCTTTTGTTTTACTTTTGGTCCAAGAGTGTATCAGAAAAACAAGTTCAGGAAAGTTGTCTGACCAGAAATTTAACAGAAGCTTAGCTCCCAAAATACATGGCTTCATATGCCAGAAGACTACATGTAATATTCACTGTCCTCTCCCTGAATCTCAAATCGAATACAATTTTGTATTCCTCACATAGAAGTAGTACCTTATTTTCAGAATTACAAGGCGTCACATTCAATAAAATGGTAAAACTGACACAGTAATTATTTATGCTTAAGGGTAGACTAGTCCATTTTAAGTCAACAGATCTGAAATCCTTCAAACAAGAAACCCACGCTGCTGGGGTAATGGCCCCACACTTCTGTCCTGAATACAGAGGCAGAATTTACCTCCGGAAAATTTGTACATTTCCACCAAATTACACGTGACACTTCGCTGAATGAATTAAGTTTAACAGTCGTCGCCTTAGACATTCAGATACTGGATAAATATGAGTTACATAATCTATATGATACAAGTAATGTAATGTAAATGTAATGCTGCAAGTAATGTAAGTCTGTGGTCTTAAAACTCTTAGCACCTGTGGAACACTGTGGCTAGATATAAATTTTCGCAGAAACCTCTAAAGAAAGTATAGTTCATTAGTAGAACAATGAAATAAACACTTTTCAAGCAGAACATTATTTTTGAGAAATATTTAAATCTTCTTGAGAAATAATATTATTAGGAATGTATATTGAAACTAGATAAACCTAGCACCGAGCTGCACAAAGATGAGGAGGAAAGTGAAAAATGTAGTTATAAATTACCAACATTTTACAGTATTTGCTAATTTAATTATAAATGAAATGCTCCTAAGGAAAACCTGATAGTCGCCATTTGAATCCCTGGATTACACGGAATACTGTGTTAGTATTGCTGCTCTGTACATTTGGCTTGTAAGAGACTAAGCTCCAGCTAAGAGGTAGTAATGATTAGCTCGGTGGTCAGGGTCCTTACACTTTTCTGAAGCGGTGCTTGATGCCTGTGGAGCGTATGTAGTGGAATGGTGACTTAATGCAGGACACTAAGTTCTCGGAGAAAATCTAGCACTAGACCTACCATATACTTCTCTGATTGTCCTGAGATAAATTCCGGTGACTCGACATGGGGCGTCCTGTGGTTACGGATGGAAGAGAGAGATCTCAGATATGGAGAGTAAAGGTAAAGGTAAAGATATTGCTGATCAGGCCTTGAAAGACCCCTAATTTCAGGTTCCCAGAATTTATAGAAAATCGGCCCATAAAGGTAGTAAGGTTGTCAGTCTTACGTACCGGCCGCCTTTACGCCTCAGGAGATACCAGATTCTCAGTTCTGTTAGAGGTTGAGTCCACCTCAGGGTCAAGGTGCGGCCGGAAGGATTAAGTCAATGGAAAAATCCCAATGACCCCATCGGGAAAAGAAACTTCGCGTCACCGCTTAGCCCAGATGTGGAGGGCAGTTCCAAATATATTTAATTAGTAGCCACGGACCCAGAACAAATTTTATCTTCCAGCTTTTTGAATGGGGGAGAAGCTAACAACACCTCATTTTCCAAAACACAGCTTGTTATGAAATTTTCCCAGATTTAGAAATTCTGCAGGAAGAACTAGCGTCAAATATTAAAGAAATGACGGTTAAATATGATTCATTTCCTGTAGAATCTTACACATTCTTACCTTTGCCTATTTCGATTACCCAAATTCCTATATAATCTTGTTGATATTATCTGAAAACCGGAATATATTCTACGTTTAACCTTCATGCGTGTTAAGGTTGTTGTCTGATGATTGGCTGTTGCCTAGTCTAGGATGAAGTATCATAATGTAGTCTCTGAATATGGTTCATGACATCTCCAAGATAAGAGGATACCACAATTTCAATCGTGCTATCCTTTGAACCAAAGGAAATTTTTGTCGTTTATAATTTAAAATCCAACCCAATTTCATCTCCTTCCTGAATTACCTAATTACAGTTTATATCTAAACATAAAGAACCTTCAGGACTAAACATCCAGAAATGTTTTTATGGATTCATAAATATGTTCGTATGGCAGAAATTACGTTACAGGTCTGATAAAAATTACACAAGCTGGCTCGAAATTCAAATTTATTATCTGATATAGAAACTCTCGCAGAAAACGTGTGCAACTCAAACGCGAAGTTCGTTGAGTGGGGATCGTAAAATTTGATTTCATTTACACTTGGACGTCTGTTTCTTTCTTCAGTGTCATGGATCAGCTCCGCAATGCGAGACAAGTATTTCAATCCAGTGCCATCTACCGCCAGAAAAGAGACAGGTTCTAGCGTGTAATTGCACGCAGTGCCATCTATCCACATTTATATGAATCTGTGCACTACTGTTCATCGTTGATTCTCGGACGTAGAGATTGTGGTATCGCATCCTGTGTGGGTCATTAAAGTAAATTCGCTTTTGTCTTTTTATGAATTTGTTTTGGGACGGGCTAACCCCCGTTCAAGCTGTGTTAGCACTCTCTATTCAACGAAGCGCCATTAGAATAAAAAAATATAACTGAAACTAGCCATGAAAACAATTTCCTTGATCTTTCTACTTCTGTTTTACATGCGTAAAAATCAGTGCATTCCAAGGTATGTAAATATTTTCTAAACTCGTTATTTGCAACATTTTACTCCTCATACATCGTATGTTGGTTTATTCCAGGCATAAATCTGTTCTTGAAATGCTATAAACACATTGCACGGAGCTGGAAAATACGATTCCTTGTTTATAGTTAAGTGCGCACTTGTATCCAACGTTCCTAAAACAAGAATTTCAGATAAAACTTTTACTGTATGTGTTAATAATACCTATATTTTATTACACGTGACACTTATAGTATACAAAAAGTTTAATGGAAAATTTCCAATTGATTTTCATACAAAGTAGAGGTTATAATACTCCGGCATAAACAGGGTAGACTTTTCTTGACTTAAGACTTAAGAATAACGGCACAAATATAGAAGTGGGAATGGATGTATTAATGTATAGATTCTAAAACTTAACCCTCGGTAGTTAAAAGTGATTAGCTGCAAACCCCGGCCGCCTTTCCCTGGTATCCCTTGCATAGGAAATTGGGTAGAACCCTCAGCCGGGCTAAAGGCTTTTCCAATTCGGCCAGCATATGGTCTACTCACTACACTGGCTGAAACTTATCGATTCCTCTAATCAACAGACGAAAAACAGACAAATTAACTAGGTAATATTTACTTTGAATGTGGAATGGAAAATTTTGTCAAAATTATTTCTGTATATTCAGAGGTATAATGTGCGGACAGACACGCAACTTATCCATAATGTGTTCGTGTAAAGAACGCGACAAACGAGTGTAAATGTCGTATTCAGTCGGGTAATTTCGCCCGCCAGTTACAACGTTAAAACTGATCCCCTTCCACCGTCTAAGGAGTTTCTAGGCATCTTCGGCATATAGCTCTACGGACTGCCGAACAACACTAGACTCATTACAGTCAAGATTAATGTTCTTACAACTCCAACCAGCTTTTGTACGAAGCACTTTTACACAAAAAAACATTCGGTAATTTGACAGTCTTTCTGGAACCAATCAGTAGTGATGCCACATAAAAAAATCAGGAGAACAAGGGAAGAAAAGATAAATACCAGTGACGACTGGTGCATAGGTCCCGAAAAGAGAAAACACCGGTTCTTAAATAGGGCTCCACATTCTTGTAAATTTTAGTGTAGGTAAATGTTACACAAAGTGGTTTCCACTGCACTATAAATATCCTCCATTTCTATGATGGATTTTAAGCTTAATTTCTTGTGTACATGAGGTGTGATCTGTGGTTCTAAATACTTGCATGTGCAATTAAACAGTACGTTGGACTCATTCTGGCTTAATTAATTTATTATTATGCTTAATGATTTGTAGTCTAATTGTACGTAAGAATTTTAAAGCGTTTCTGCAGAATTTTATCGAGGGAGTAAGGGCTGAGTGGTGAAATTAAATTGGGAAAATCTGTGCTAGATTATTCCAACGGTACAATTCTTCTGATGAAAACTAAGTAATATTTTTGTACATTGTTGGAAAGTTCTTGCATTGTTCTCATATCTAAATTACGGTATCATTACCGTGTAGTCTTGTAGACAGGTATCAATGTCTAAAAGCTTTTATTTTCGTGATATGAGGATCTCTAAGATTGACATATCATATCCCTCCAAACTTTTAGATATTACATGGCGTCACATTCAAAAATATTAATCAACACCGTGGAACCTCAAGTCTTAAAACAAATTCGGGTGATTGTTGTAAAAGTGTTATGAACAGAAATTATTAAGAAAATCCTAACACGCGCTGAGTGATCTTCAAAATGTAATACGGGTTTGTGGTTAGTGTTATTTTTTCTCCTTTTTTTCCCTTATAAGGTCTGGAAAGGATTAATTATTTTACTTAGAATAATCAAAATTAATCTCAGCAATGTAGTGACAGAGAACGTACAAGCTAGACGGGTGGTCAGTAGCACCTGGCAGCACAGAAGGTCAGTTGGGTAGCAAGGAGGAAAATAGGTAAGTAGAGCGGAGTGTGAGATGGAGTCGTCTATGAAGTAGGATAGACAGACAGTTGGAGAGTGAGAGAAGCTGCGTGTTAGTACAAAGTGGATGTTAGTTTGTCACACATTTGTCAGCGTCATATTTAATGCAGGTTTGAAATTTGTTGGGACAGTCAAAATTCAAGGTTTTGACACTCTTTCGAGATGTAAATCAAGAGGGGGTGGATCCTGTGTTAGTTACGGTAGCACATTGCAATTGGCCTGTAGAAGACGCTCATACGGGGTTTACGTATATAAGAGATACCGAGTCAGTCATTAGGAAACAATATGGAGAAACAATACAATATTTTAAAGTTCTGGACCTATTGCGGATTTCTAAATTTACATAAGACCATTCAGACTAGTTAGGAAAATTAGAGAAGAGGGATTTTTTGAAAAAGGGAACCAGCTTTGCTTAACCGAACGAACGATGCACAAGTATTTCGGTTTTTCTAGAGGAAGGATGCGTGGTCGCATCACCCATTTCGGCCAAAGTTAACGACTAAATTCTCTAACTAGGAAACAATAAGTGCTACTACGGATTACAGCGTTAAAATAAATGTGTTCAGTTAGATTTAAGTAGTCATACCAAATGTCGGAAAATACAAATGACTGTTATTTCACAAATTTTTATGTATTTGAAGAAGCTAAACGACAAAGTAATTCGCGCTACGCTTATCTCAGATCAGCAGAACATGTAACTTATTAGCTCCCAGTAACTAGTAATGGGTAAGACAAAAACTACTTCAGAATATGGACGAAAACATAAATCATCTTTATAGTTTTCCTTGATATTCCACATCCCTCAAACCCCGTTAAGTCCCTGTAAATTAGGTTTCATGCAAAACGACTGAGTGAGTAAGGGTGAGCCGGTGACACGGTATAATGGTGAGATGTTCTACCGACTGCACATGACTGTCCTCAAAAGATTAAAAAGGAAATATTCTCCAAAATACCTGCAAAAGCAAACCAAAACCTTATGACTCAGGTCTCATAAAGTGGGCCCTTATTTATGTTCATATTCCTTTACTACGTATACACGTATGTCATATTTAACCTGACATCTTTTAGAATGTACACGACAGGCACACTTGGCATTCGCTGCCACCTGGCCTACACATCAATACTTAAAAAATTTACTTGTTACGCTCGCACAAAAGGACTACAAACACAAAAACACACAGGATAACACAGTACAGGAAAGACAGACTCTCACGTAGGAGTACGTAACACAATCTCACTTATCGAGCTCTTCATTGAGAATAGAAATACGTGTAGTGTAAGAAGCGTATGTGCTCTTCAAAATATGAAATTTGTAAAAAAACAAATCTTCTGAAACCTTTGTAAATGAAGAGGGAGCTAACGGTCTGTCAAAGCGTCATCATAGCAAGCAACCTTCGTTTGTCCTCTTACAGTGTTGAAATATGAAAAAAGATTCATGAGATTATTTTAAGTAAGTTCCGATACCAGATTGCCTTAACGAGTTGGGATTACTGGGATCTGAATTTTCATAATAAAGCTAACCTTTTTTTCATAAACGCTAATTCATCAGAGCATGGTCATTATTGTACACAGTCGTGAGAGCTCCCTTTTTTTATAATGCGACTGTAACAAGTCTATCCTTTTCATTCAGTATTAAAATGTAATTTTACAATAATGGCTGTGAGGTGTTACTTTCTTGAAGAACAACGGGTTTCAAGTGTACCGCAACTGGCCTGCTGTACAAAACAGAATTATGAGTAGTCCAATGGGTTAAGTCCCCGACCTCAGACCTTTCACTAGATTCAGTATTTAAGGATGCCTTTTTAATCATAGAGAATGAAAGAAGATGGCATAATACAATTGTGTTACCTAATTAACGATGTGTATAACTAATAATTATCTTAACCGACTAGTTAACCGTCGAACTAACGAAAGAAGAAAATATGTCCTTCTTATGGTGTCGTTTTTGAGAAGCTAATAGTCGATAGACAAATTACGCTTCTTTTTGGAAACCCAAATATTTATCACCGTGTTCACAACATCCTGCCACTGGTCTCCGTACTGAGTCACTTAAATCCAATGCAAATCCTGAAACATTATTTCTTTAAGATCTACTTTAATATAATCTTTTCACGTATGCGAAGGCCTTCCCATACATTTTTCCACTAATTCTTTGTGATAATTTCCCATTCATATCATGCTTGCTACATTCTCTGCCAATCTCACTCTCCTTGTTATAATTATCCTAATAATACTGATATGGATGTTGATTTTCAAAATTTTTCTCTCTTCTGTGTATTATTTTTATATTCTCATGACACAAGTAAACTGGGATATTGCTCTGCGTCTTTGGGGTTACAGTTTTCGACTTTCTGGACAATCTCAATGCTTTTACATCCTTTTACCAGACATGCTAAATATGTGTTCTTTCCTTACGGACAGAAATAAAAATTTATATACAATAACAAAGTAGGTATATGTATATTCATAGAGTTTGATAACGATTACCATTTTCTGATCCTGATATACATATACGTGCAATAGGTCACAGTTCACTTATACAAATTGTCTTCCGTGAAGTTCAGTTATGTGTATATCATTATCTATATTTTACGCCACATAACCTTTCATGAGCCTGTCATTTTGCAGGCATGAAAGCCTGAGTAATATTTGCATAATGAACACTGTTCAGATAGGATGTTAAATCCTGTAAAAGACTACATCGTTACTACACAAATCATACAATTCTTTTACGAATCTCAGCGTTATGAGGACTAGAGGTCTTCTGGACGTGCATCTTAATGAACGAATGATATGCTTTATACCAATTTTTTTTTAGTTCGCTTGGAAGAACTGCAAAATATTCTAGTAGCTATAGGCTCTTCTCTTCTCTTCTCTAGGCTATATATTTATGGGAGTCAAAATATTTCACGTCGAAGCTGCATAGAATTATGAAACGAATATTTAATACTCAGTACGCTTCTTCCATTAGTGTTATAGTTTCCAAGATAAATAACCGTTTAATGCGAAATGACAGTCTTATGTGCCATTTCATGTATCTTTTAAGATCTCGACTTTCCGCCACGAAATTTCAGTTGGCTCTTAAACTGAAAATAATAACTTTCCCGAAAGTCATTACTTGCTATCACTCCGTAGTAGATTTTTCGTGTTCTCTTCGAGGCAAGAACTATTTTTTTTGTAAATTATCCAGCTCAGCTTCAAGAAATTTTTTTGCCCGTAAACATATCGATTGACTAACCGTCGGTTATAAAGTGACTTCAAATACAAAATTTATTTTTGATGTTTTAAATGAGTCTTGACTTCCTGTTTTCTATCTCATAAGTCGGAAATCTTTAAAGTTTTATTAAATTTTGAATTAAGGTTCGTTTGGCTTAAGGTATTTATAAGAGCGCATCAAATTTTACTGTTTAGTAGCTGATAATCTAGAAATAATAACAGGCTGCATACACCAGAATTTTAACCTTATCTTGTAGGTGTATTAACTTTAAGATGTGTCAGACAAGGGGTACTTCTATAAATTAATTGTGGAAATACATATTTCAAAGAAAAACAGGTATTTTACGGGCTTGCTGTGAGCAGGTTGGTATGACGGTAATGCTCTGGATTCGCTTCGGCGACGTACCCTGTATTCTGAAAAGGATCATGGTCGTCTTTTTCAGTATGCCCTGGCCAATACCTCGACAGTGCCATGAAACAGGACATAACTGCCTCGTTTATATTACTCGATTCATCTTAATTATCGTCCTTGTAATTCGGTTAAGGTTATGTGACATGTTTGTTACCTGTAATTAGGCCCATTCATGTCTCATTGGCTTCACTTTTGAATTAAGTTTTATTTTAAATAAAATATGCTGTTGCAAACAAAGTGAAAACCGCCAAAAAATGTCAAATGTGAAAGTATATTAGTAATTTAGAAACGCCAGCAGTTTGCTTTTGTCCATGACCCGTTATAATAAAAATGGTTACTTCAAGCCTACAAGAGATTCGTCTTAAGAGACCTTAATTTACTAACGCAGACAATGCTACGGTGTATAAGAAAATATTTTTGCCATATAAATTGTAAGAAATTTCATCAATGCCCATTTCATAAGTACCTGTTAAAATCCCACACATCTGAGATCGGTCGAAGAGTAAAAGAGATAACGAGGGTCTGACGCTTTCAAAATATTACCTTGCTATCTAATAAGATAAATTCTGATAAGACTCGAGAGACTTTTATAGAGTTCAAACAGACGTTGCAGGAAAAGCGAATAAGCCTCAAAAGAGTCAGAGTTTCTTAAGTGTTAATCCTTACTTACTTACTTACATACTTACTTAATTACTTCATGGAGCAGAGTCCTTCTTGAGAAGCTAACTGGTTCTGCAGCTAGTCAAGAAATTCCCTGCATTTTATGGAACCCGAAAGTTCATTACCGTACTCA
>JGI24700J35501_10930035_pt1 | contig 11123 bp, 11 predicted proteins | sample TergutTh196P1_FD_35501 | JGI IMG/M metagenome (IMG submission 35501) | reverse complement strand
CCCTACAACGATGCCACCCGTAGGGGCGACCGTCCTCGGTCGCCCGTCCGTCTAATCCCCAATGGTTCAATAAACGTATACGCAGTCTACTTTAGGTCAATTTTGTAAATTGCCTGTGCACGCAATTTTGAGCCGACAAAAAAATCTACTACTTTTTCAAATAACAAAGTTTTTGAATCGTCTGCTTTAATGGGAATCCCGCTAAAGTGGCAAATTGCTGTAAATTCCGCTTTTTTCAGCCTTTGAATGTGTAAGTATTCTCCAGCTTTTTTGCGATCGTCCAACGTTTTCAGATGCGCACAAATTTCTCTTAATTTATACATTTCTTCGCTATTATCATCAAAGACACCTTTTACAACGACCTTGGCGGGTTTGGGTACTTTGGTTGTAGTTAGCACTAATTTTCCATTAGCTAAGTCAGATAAGTTTTGTTCGGTTAAGGTTGACAAAAATCTGTAAACTTCCTTATTTAGCTTTGCATATTCTTTTAACATGGTTTATACCTCCACTCTTTTAATAAACTCGTCAACAAAGGCGTTTAGTTCGTCGACAACTTTGCCGTAGCTGCCGCTGTTGTGCGATTGGGCAATAACGGGCTTTACGGTGTCCAGCGGCGGAAACGAAAACAGCGTTTTGTTTTCACGTATCATTGTATCAAATACGGTTATGTTTCTTGCTTTAAGCTGATTTATGTAAGCCTGGTTTGCCGCAATAGGTACGCCTTGGTTAAGCGAAATCATTGTTGCCACAACGCCCAAAAATTTGGGGTTTACCCTTTTATCGGTATAAGAGTTGTAATCGGAAACAAATTCCTTAACCCTTAACAGCATTTGATCGATGCCTATTGTGGAAAGATAGTCCATTTTGGCGGGCATAACGTAATAATCGCTTGCAACCATGGCGTTTCGGGTTACTGCGTTAAAATTTGGCGGACAGTCAAACAAAATAATATCGTAATCTTTGCTAATTTTCCGCAGAGCGTTTTTCAAATGGGAATAAGTTTTTACAAAGTTGGTTTTATGCTGGCGCGGCGATGCGGCTGTTAGTTTTAGTGCCAAATCAATATCCATGTCAACCAGTTTTAAGTGCGATGTTATCATGTCTAACCCATCTTTTTGGATAATCAAATCTTTTAGCGACGGCGCGAGATCATCGTCTATTATTGCATCAAACCAAATTTTTATTGTTTTGGTTTTTTCGTACTTTTGTTGCCATTCGTCAACCTGTAAAAACGAAAAAGTAAAGTTTGTTTGCGGATCAATATCTATTGCAAGCACTTTTTTACCACGCTGAACAAGCCCAACCGCAAGGTTAGATGCGATTGTGGTTTTGCCAACGCCTCCTTTGTAATTTATAACCGAAATAATTTTCACAAATTTCCCCCCAATTTCACGAATTTTAGGCAATTTTCAGCCGTTTAACTTTGCAGTCATGCAGTTATATAGATAATACCACAATTTTACCAAATAGTAAACACCCAATATTTTGCAAATATCCTAACAAAGCACTTGCAAATAATGCAATAAATGGTTAAAATATTATATGACCAGACTAATTTTTGCAAAACAAAATAAACGCAAATTTAATGCGGTTTTATACAGAAAAGAGGATTTTATGGGACTAATAGAAAAAATTTTTGGCAGTTACAGCGAAAAGGAAATCAAGCGAATAGAGCCAACAATAGCAGATATAGAAAAACTAGGCGAAGAATTGCGCCGCCTTTCGGACGAAGATTTAGCGGCAAAAACGCCCTATTTTAAGCAACTCCTGCAAAGCGGTTCAACTTTGGAAGACATTTTGCCCGAAGCGTACGCCGTCCTGCGTGAGGTAAACGACCGTGTAACCCAGGGAAAACGCCACTTCAAAGTACAGCTGATTGGCGGCGTGGTTTTGCACCAGGGGCGCATCGCCGAAATGCGTACGGGTGAGGGCAAAACGCAAACCGTGCTTTTGCCCCTTTATTTGAACGCCCTCGAGGAAAAGGGGGCGCACCTTGTTACCGTAAACGAATATTTGGCAAGCTACCACGCCGAACTGGCGACACAAGTTTTCGAGCGGCTAGGAATGACCGTTGGCTGCATAATGCACAGCATGACAGGCGACGAACGCCGCGCCGCCTACGCTTGCGACATTACATATTCCACAAATAACGAGCTGGGTTTTGACTATTTGCGGGATAATATGGTCGTCTTTCAAAAGGACAAAGTGCAGCGTGGCTTGCATTACGCCATTATTGACGAGGTGGACTCCATTCTCATTGACGAGGCCCGCACGCCGCTGATTATTTCTGGTAGCGGTAGCAAATCCACCATGCTATACAAGGTCGCCGACCAGTTCGCAAAAACCCTGCGAAAGGGGCGGATTATCAACGAGCAAGAGGCGCTAAACCCAATATTACGGGCAGAAATGGAAGAAGAGGGCGATTATATAGTTGACGAAAAGCAAAAAACGGTAACGCTCACGCAACAGGGTATTTCCAAGGCGGAGCGGTATTTTGCGGTGGAAACGCTCTCCGACCCCGATAATATGGAACTTTTGCGGCACACAAACAATGCCCTAAAAGCCAACTATAATATGCACCGTGATGTTGACTATGTTGTGCAAGACAACGAGATTGTTATAGTTGACGAGTTTACAGGGCGGCTAATGCCAGGCCGCCGCTATTCTGACGGCTTGCACCAAGCCATCGAAGCCAAGGAGACGGTAAAAGTTCAGCGGGAAAGCCGAACGCTTGCGACAATCACGTTTCAAAATTTTTTCAACAAGTACAAAAAAAAGGCTGGCACAACGGGAACAGCGTTGACGGAAGAGGGCGAATTTCGGGAAATTTACGGAATGGACGTTGTGGTAATTCCCACAAACCGCCCAATGATACGGGAAGACCATTCCGATGTGGTTTACAAAACCGAGGTCGCCAAAAACAGGGCAATTATCCGAGATATACAGGAAAGCCACGCAAAGGCACAACCTGTGCTAGTTGGCACGGTTTCCATTGAAAAATCGGAGACGATTAGCAAGCTGCTGAAAAAAACGGGCATAAAACACGAGGTGCTAAATGCCAAGCAACACGCCCGTGAGGCGGAAATCGTGGCTTTGGCGGGGCAACCGTATGCCGTTACGATTGCAACAAACATGGCTGGGCGCGGCACGGACATAATGCTAGGCGACGGCGTGGTTTTGGCGGGTGGCTTGAAGATAATCGGCACAGAGCGCCACGAATCCCGCCGCATAGATAACCAGTTGCGCGGTCGGGCAGGTCGGCAGGGCGACCCTGGCGAATCCCGTTTTTACGTTTCGCTGGAGGACGATTTAATGCGGCTGTTCGGCGGCGATAGAGTGCAAAAAATAATGGATTTCGTCAAATTGGAAGAGGACGAAGTTATTGAACATAAAATGCTCTCCAAGGCGATTGAAAACGCCCAAAAAAAGGTTGAGGGCAATAATTTTGGCATACGCAAGCATTTGTTGCAGTACGACCAAGTTATGAACGAACAGCGCGAGGTAATTTACGGCGAACGCAACAAGCTAATCGCTGGCGAAGATTTGCAGGACAACGTTATGACAATGCTAAAATCGGTAATCGGGCGCGCGGTTGACACTTGCACCGCTGAAAGTGAACTCCCCGAAGAGTGGGAACTGGGCAGGTTAAACGAGTTGCTTGTGCTAATCTACCACAAGCCAGTCGCCGTGCTAACCAAGGAAGAACAGGAAACAATCACAAAAGAACAGCTAAAAGAGCGGCTATACAACGAGGCGGTGGAAATCTACCGCAAAAAAGAGGTGGAATTTACCTCTGAAGTAATGCGGCAAGCGGAACGGGCGTTAATGCTGCGTGTGGTTGACCAACGTTGGATGAACCACATAGACGACATGGATCAAATGCGGCAAAGTATAGGTTTGCGAGCCTACGCACAGCGCGACCCGCTAATAGAGTACAAGTTCCAAAGTTACGATATGTTTGAAAGCATGAGCAACAGTATCCAACAGGACACAATTCAGGCATTATTCAATATACAAGTGCCGAAAGAGCAGGAAATGAGACAGGTTGTCAAAAAAGAAGAAATGCACACCAACGTTGACGATACCGCCGAGAAAAAGCCCGTCCGCCGCGCCGCCGCAAAAATCGGGCGCAACGAGCCGTGTCCGTGCGGCAGCGGCAAAAAATACAAGCAATGTTGTATGCGAAAAGTGGCGTAATTGGCGGCTTGATTGATTTTGTAAATTTGGCGTGTTTTGCGGTTTTGTAATTTTTCTGTTTACGATTCAGCAATTCAGCAATTCAGCAAAACACGCCCAAAAACATAAAAAGGGGGAAATTTTATGCGTACACGCACAAAAGAATTTTTGGAAATTTTGGCAAAGGTAGAAATTCCGCCGTTTGTGGATAAGTTGATTTTGTTTGGTAGTGAAGTTTATGGTAATCCCCATGAGGATAGTGATATTGATATTGCTGTGGTTAGTGAGGAGACGTTGACAATGGATCAGCGGTGCGATTTGTCAATGTTGATGTATTCATGCGATCCGCCGTATGATTTCCAGTTGGTATATGTTAAAAATGAACCAGCTACATCTGTGTTTGACGTAAAACGGGATATTTTTAGTAAGGGGGTTGAGTTGTATGCAAAATAAACCTGACTATATCACTATAGCATTGAGAGATTTGAGAAGTGCTGTAGTTCTGCATAAAGACGGGCTTTGGAATAACACTGTAATTTCTTGTGAGCAATTTGTGGAAAAAGCCCTAAAACAGATTGTTTTTGTAAATCAAGAAACTGACGAAAAATTGTTTGAAAAGGATACAAAACTGCTAAAAAGCCACAAAGTATATCAATTAGGCAAAAGAGTTGAGCAAATTTTGGGCGTATCCTATTCTGAAGAAGAGTTGAAACGCTTTGTAAAACTGGAAAATTACTACTTTAATGCAAACTATCCAGGCGATGACTACGAAGCCATCGGCGAAAAATACGCAACAGAAACCCTAGAATGGACAAAAACATTCGCACCAAAAATACAGGGGCAAATACAAAAACAGTTGGAAGATTTGCAATCCAACAAAACATCATAAAAAGGAGTGATTATTATGCGTACACGCACAAAAGAATTTTTGGAAACATTGACCAAAGCGGAAATTCCGCCGTTTGTGGATAGGCTGATTTTGTTTGGTAGCGAAGTTTACGGCAATCCACACGAGGACAGCGATATTGATATTGCTGTTGTTAGCGAGGGAACGTTGACAAGCGACCAGCAATGTGATTTATCAATGTTGATGTATTCCCTCGACCCGCCGTATGACTGCAATTTGACGTATGTTCGAGATACGCCATACACATCTTTGTTGGACGTGAAACGAGATATTTTTACTAAGGGGGTTGACTTATATGTCAGGGGATTGACTTGTATGTCAAAAGAAATTGATTACATAACCATTGCGGTAGAAGACTTTGAAGAGGCTGTAAATGCACACAGTCGTGAGCGGTGGGATAAAACCGTAATTTGGAGCGAGCAATTCGTGGAAAAAGCCTTGAAACACATTATTTTTGAAAATGGCAAAACCGCTGAATATGCTCTTGAAAGTGAAGAAGTGCTTGACAAGGACAAAAAACTGCTATCAAGCCACAAAGTACATCAACTGGGAAAAAGAGTTGAGCAAATTTTGAATGTGTCCTATTCTGAAGAGGATTTTCAACGATTCGCAGAACTGGAACGCTACTATTTTCTTAACGAAAACTACATAGTTGAAAATTATATATCCATCAACAAACAAACCGCAACAGAACTCCTAGAATGGACAAAATTATTTGCCCCAAAAATACAGCAGCAAATACAAACACAGCTGGAAAATTTGCAGTCTTCCGCCGTGGCGACCGCAGAATAGCACCAACCATTATTTATTGCCAAAAAAAGGCAAAAAAAGGGCTGCCTCACAACAGCCCTTTTTTTAAGGAGAAATCAAAAACCACAAAAACCCCCGGAGAAGAGGGGATTTGAACCCCTGCACCGCTATTAACAGTCTACCCGCTTTCCAGGCGAGCCCCTTAAACCAGCTTGGGTACTTCTCCAACAAGTTCTTATATATAATATCGCATAAAAAAAATTTTGTCAAGTTTTTTTTGAAAAAAATTTTTTTGCAAATTTCCGCAAAAAAAGTGTATAATTAAAGTGCAATAAAAAAAGTGCAAAACTGCAAAGGAGGACTTGTGGAATGAACAGAAAAATGCGCAAACACAAAAAGCTAATCGCCGCCATAATTGCGGGTGTATTGGCGTTTGTCATGCTACTTAGCGTTGCTGTACCGTTTATGTTTTGACACAAATTTTGATACAGGTTTATGATATGAAAGGAAAATTAAATTATGCTAGATGCAAAAGAATTACGCAAAAATTTTGATACGCTAAAAACCGCTCTTGGGCGGCGCGGGCACGATTATAACTTGGACAGCTTTTTAACATTGGATAAATCCAGACGGGACAATATCGGCACGTTGGAATCCAAAAAAGCCCGCCAAAACGCCGTTAGCAAAGAGATTCCCAAACTAAAGCAGCAAAAACAAGATACCACCGCTATTATGTCCGAAATGAAAGAACTTTCCGCCGAAATAAAGGAACTAGAGCCAGAAATCCGCAAAATAGAAGAACAAATTGAAACGCTGCTGCTGAACATTCCCAATATTCCTAGCCCAAACACGCCAACAGGCACAACCGAGGACGATAACCAGGAAATCCGCAAATGGGGCGAACTACCCGCCTTTGACTTCACGCCCAAACCGCATTGGGAACTGGGCGAAACTTTGGGCTTGCTAGATGCCGCAACCGCCGCAAAAACAACTGGTTCACGCTTTATGTTCTACCTAGGTTGGGGTGCAAAATTACAGCGCGCCATTATAAATTTAATGCTAAACACCCACGCCGCCCACGGCTACGAGGAAGTTGTGCCGCCGTTTGTGGTTCATGCACGTAGCTTGGCTGGCACGGGGCAGTTGCCAAAGTTCGCAGAAGACCTATATAAACTGGAAAACACGGACTATTACCTCAACCCGACCGCAGAAGTTCCCATAACAAATATGTACCGAGAAGAAATTTTGCCGCTGCAAAAATTGCCAATCAACCACACGGCGTATGCGCCCAGTTTTCGCCAAGAGGCTGGTGCGGCAGGCCGAGACACGCGCGGCTTAATTAGAATGCACCAATTTAACAAAGTGGAACTGGTCAAAATTGTTGAGCCGTCAACATCGTATGCCGAACTGGAAAATTTGACCAGCAACGCCGAAAAAATTTTGCAGCTGCTAGAATTGCCCTACAGGGTAATCCAGCTATGCACCGCCGATTTGGGCTTTTCTTCCGCAATGACCTACGATTTAGAAGTTTGGCTACCAAGCTACGACCGCTATGTAGAAATCTCAAGCTGTAGCAACTTTGAGGGGTTTCAGGCACGGCGCGCGGGAATCCGCTTTCGCAACGCCGACGGGCAAGTTGAACACGCACACACGCTAAACGGTAGCGGCTTAGCCATCGACCGCACAATCGCCGCAATCCTGGAAAACTACCAGCAAGCGGACGGCACAATTAAAATTCCCAAAATTTTGCAGCCGTATCTGCACGGCGCGGAGGTAATCTCGTGATTATGGTGTTGCACTCGGTTTTTTGGTATTTTTGTTTTGCGGTAACGTTGATGTTCCAAACGCCGCGGCTTTGGATAGCCAAACGCAAAAAAGCCAAATTAAGCCCACAGGATTACAACGTTTATGTCAACCGAGTGGCATCAAAATGGGCGTTGGGCAACGCAAAACGCAGCGGCGGCAAGTTTCATTTTGAGGGCATGGAGAACATTCCCAAAGATAGGGCGGTCGTTTTTGTGGCGAATCATCAGGGCGACTTTGATATTGCGGTAATGTTGGCATTTTTCAACGTTCCGCACGGTTACATTGCAAAAATAGAAATTCTAAAAGTGCCGCTATTGCGGGATTGGATGAAAAATATGCAATGCGTTTTCATTGACCGCAAAAATATCCGCCAAACAGCAAAGGCAATAATGGAGGGCGTGAAAATTCTGCAAAACGGGCATTCTTTGGTACTTTTCCCAGAGGGTACACGCAGCAAATCGGACGAAATGGGCGAATTTAAGGCGGCAAGTTTTAAGCTGGCAACCAAGGCGCAAGTGCCGATAGTGCCAATCTCAATAAGCGGCACGTACAAGCTAATGGAGGCAAACCGCCGTTTTATCAAACCCGCCGACGTTTACATCAAAATCCACCCGCCAATAGAAACCACCGATTTGGAAGAGCCAGCCAAACTTCCCGACCAGGTAAAAGAAATTATAAAAAGCGGGCTAAAAAAATAAGTTGCGATTATTTTTCGTAAATTTTCGCAAATTTTCGCAAATTTTCGCAAGAATCACGGAAATTGGGGGCGATTTCCTAGTATTTGGGTATTTTAAGGGTTTAGAGAGGTCGTTATTAAATTGAAATATAGATTTCCACGGATAGAGTTGTTTGACGAACATGGGCTAGATATGCAGACCATTAGATCGCTGAAATTGGTAATTGTGGCGGTTGCGTTCGGAATTATAAATATGAACATTGTAACAGGTATTGCGATGGCTAGTTATTTTCGGTCGTTGGGTGCGTCCGATTTTATTTTTGGGCTGTTGTTTGCGATTGGCCCAGTAATTTCGCCAATGCAGGTTGTTGCGTCGTATGTTTTGGAACGCACTCGCAAACGCAAGCAACTGTTTTTAACGTTTGGATTAATACAACGCATGATTTGGCTACCTTTCGGGCTTGTGCCGTTTATCATTCCCATGGAATACGTTACGTTGCGTATTTGGATGGTTTCGCTGTTTTTGTTGATTTCGGCGTTCTCGGGTCCATTTATGAACGTTTCGTTTTTGTCGCTGGCGGCGGATTTAGTGCCTGCTCATATTCGTGGGCGTTATTTTGCCGTGCGTATGCGGGTTTTTACTATTATGGGAATTTTGGGCGGTATTTTTACCGCTTGGCTGTTGGATAGTTTTCCGCCATTTTACAGCTACGCAATGGTTTTCACGCTTGCCGCAATCGCTGGCAGCATGGATATTCTCTGTTTTATCGGCGTTAAGTTCCCAGAAATGCCAAAATTGCCAGAGGGCGAAAAACGGGAAAAATTTTTTGTTATGCTGAAAACGGTGCTTGCCAACAAGCCATATATGCGGTTTATTTTGTTTATGACGTTTTGGATGTTCTCAATAAATTTGTCAACCCCGTTTATTTTGGTTCACTTGCGCGAGGGCGTTCAGTTGAGCAACACGCTAATCACGATTGCTGTGCAGATTTTGCCCAATATTTGCTCGGTGCTGATTGTCCTGCGGTGGGGGCGCATTTTGGATAGCCACGGCAACAAAGCGACCATGCAGCTTGCCAACGGAATAATGTGTTTTGCCCCATTTTTGTGGATTTTCACAACAAACAACACGATTTCCATTGTATTTATAATGATAATCGGGCTTATGCAAGGGCTGTTGATTCCTGCGTTTGATTTGGGTGCAAACAACATTTTGATAGGCCACGCGCCGAAAGTCAACCGTTCGATGTACATGGCGGTATATTTCATGTTTACATCTATTATTGGCGTGGGGCTTGCAAATGCGACAGGCGGCTGGCTGCTGGAGAACGTATTTTACATATTTGAAAATCAAGAGATGTCGCTGTTGGGCGTTACGCTAACGAGGTACAGCTATTTGTTCGCATTAACGGCAATTTTGCGGTGCGTTATGATTTATATCGCATTGCCAAGAATGGTAAAAGAGGACGAAGAAAAGGCTGGAAATACGGCTATGGGCTTGTTGAAAGATATTATTGCTACGCATAAGCATAGGAATCGGCGGCGGTGGGCGGTTTTGGTTTATAGGGTGAGGCATAGGGGGAGGTAGGTTTGACGGGGGAATATGGTGTAATTGCCTTTTGCTTTACCATATTTCCTCGCCAACTGGATCGCCCCAGTCAAATTCTTCTTCATCTGTTTGGTCGTAAGGATATTTTTCAAAAAGCTCTTTAAGAGTATATTTTGGCGGCGTTTTTGCTTTATTTTTTATTGGTTCGTTTTCGTCAGTAGTCATTAAAATCACTCTTTTTTGGGTTTGTTGGTTTTATTATATGGGAAAGCGAGGTTTTTGTCAATGTGGCGTGAAATTTTTGGGTTGTTGTTTACTTGTGTTTTTTGGTGTGGTATAATCATGGTAGGCGAAAAAGACCGCTGTTTCTAGTTGTAGTTTCCTTGTGTTTTTCGGTGTGGTATAATCCATTCGTTCCCATTCTGGGGCCTGGTGCTGTTATAGTTCCCTTATGTTTTTCGGTATGGTATAATCGCCGAGCGTAGCATTGATAACATCAAGGAGTTATAGTTCCCTTATGTTTTTCGGTATGATATAATTTTCCTAGATGCGTATGTGCAATCGCCTAAGTTATAGTTCCCTTATGTTTTTCGGTATGATATAATAACTTGCTGAATGTTGAAATTAAGCGGGTGTTATAGTTCCCTTATGTTTTTCGGTATGATATAATCCAAGCCCTAAAAATCGACAAACTAAAATTGTTATAGTTCCCTTATGTTTTTCGGTATGATATAATATGGACCATGAACTACTACCCTACGAAATAGTTATAGTTCCCTTATGTTTTTCGGTATGATATAATGAATAATCAAAACACCATACGGCGAAATCTTGTTATAGTTCCCTTATGTTTTTCGGTATGATATAATTGTTAGGGAGTTGCAAAATGGCTCTTATGGTTATAGTTCCCTTATGTTTTTCGGTATGATATAATGGGGCTGTAATTTAATGTTGCAAGTGTTGCGTTATAGTTCCCTTATGTTTTTCGGTATGATATAATTTATTGGCAATTTTCAGCGGGGCGTTACTTGTTATAGTTCCCTTATGTTTTTCGGTATGATATAATTTGCAAGGCTTGCAGAAGTTGCAGAGTTGCGTTATAGTTCCCTTATGTTTTTCGGTATGATATAATAATAGCTTAGAATTATTGTAACAGGATTGCGTTATAGTTCCCTTATGTTTTTCGGTATGATATAATGACAAATCAGACGATTTAGTTCACATTGAGTTATAGTTCCCTTATGTTTTTCGGTATGATA
>JGI24700J35501_10930037_pt1 | contig 11125 bp, 2 predicted proteins | sample TergutTh196P1_FD_35501 | JGI IMG/M metagenome (IMG submission 35501) | reverse complement strand
ATCAACAAAGGTCTGCAAACGGGATCATCACGTAAGGATAGTGCTAAGATAGATGACGGGAGTTTAGCAGCAGAAGGCCCTGTTGAAGAGAATAAATCATCAGATGAGTTGGAGAAGAAAAAATTACTGTCCGCTGGTCGTAACAGGCCCCCAGAACTTGTCCCTTATTGTGATGATGTCCCTGTTTCTGGCCAAAACAAAGAAGATAGTAGCCCACCGCGTTTGTTTCCAGAAGGTATAATGACAAGAAATAAACTGAATAAATCCCTTCCAGGCAAAACAGTTGAGGATATTCAGGTTGTTGATATTGGTACGGCCCCACCACAAAACCAAGATGAGGTGGAGTGCATTGAATTGGATGATACAAGTGAATTTGAGTGTGATGAAAAATATGTAATAGTGGCTGGACTCAAGAAGAAGATAAATCCACTGTGTAAATCATTGGGTCTCAGGTCACTGAAACGTGGAAGGTGGAGGAAAGCAGTGGAAGCTGGTAATGAACATAAAATAAAGAATAAATCAGTTGTTAGTGTCTCTCAGAATGTGAAAATGGTTAAAACAAGACTGAGGGAACGAGATAAGTTAAGGAAGGCAAGTGAACGGATGCGAAGAAGTCCTCGATCTCTGACACCAAAGACTGAGAATTTTAATGCAGATGCATGTTCATTGTGTGAAGGAGAATGTGGTGATGATCATGTAAATACTTCAGATACCATGAAATTTGAGGTCAAAAAAGATGATAATGTAACTGAATATTCACCATCTTCAACTCTTTGTGACAGGGAACAGAACAGATCATTTTCTCAGAAAAAGAGTTACACAGTTTGTGAAGCAGTTGATCATGTACCTGTTCCAGAAAATAGAGAGCATTCTGGAATGAACACTACAGAATGTATAAGTATAAGTGGAGAATCCATAGATCTAGTTGAATCCAAGAACTTACAAGCTGAATCAGATAATCAAGATGAGTTCACCCCCACCTCAGAATCTATGCTGAGGAAGCAATGCACAGAAACAGATAAAAGCTATGGAAGTCGCAAGGACTCTTTTTCGTTATATTCAAAGAATGGAAGTACAGAATTGCTTCATCATCCATTGGCCTGTGAGGTTAAGGATGTAACAAGAAAAAGTGAGCAGGTTACAGAGGATATTTGTAACTTATCTGAAATAGGTGTGAAGGAATCAGTTCCTTCTGTTGTTAATAAATACAGCGAGGAACAAGGTGATATGGATATGTGTACGAAATTAGGTAGTGGTTCTCACAGCTGCAACATTGAAAGTTTGAGAGGTGCAGAAGATGAAAGAAATGTAAAACAAGAAGGAGTAAGATGCCCTGAGCATACAGAGTTTCCTGATCTGTATCAAAAACAAATATCAGTAGAACATTATGTGGAAAGTGGAGGAAACGAGAAGGGTTATGATGCAACAGAAGCAGGTGGAGAACCAACTGCAGAAAATTCAAATAAAGTTGATGATTGTGTTGCATATTACTGTAAAGGAACATTCAAGGTACGTGATTCTGAACTTTATACTATTGATGAAGTTTCTGGCATATCAGACAGAGAGTTGAAGAAAGGAGAATCAGTAGTACAGATGCAAAATACTGAGCTTGCCAAGATTGCTGCTGTGTCTGAAGGCAGTACAAATATAATTGAACTCTGTTATAGAAAGCCAGAAGGAAACTTTTTAAAATTTGATTCAAATAAAAATGACACTCTGGAGGTAAAAACTAACAAGGAAAATACACAGTTTTTGGAAGACTTCACTTTACATGGGGGTCACAAGAAAGTTGACCATCAGAAGTATTGCCCTGGTTCAGCAGAAGCAAAACTTAAGGAATATGAGGACATCAAGGGTGAAAGTATGAAGACTTCAGATCCTAATTCAAAAATCTGTAGAGACACCATAAATAACAAGAATAAAGGTGCATCCTCTACCATGGTAGCAGGATCTTCAAGTAATGATGTCTTCCAAAAATTTTTAGGGGAATCAAATTTTAATGGCACATCTAAATTGAATAGTAGTCAGAATTCTGAAAATGATGTTAATTGTCAGTCTGATGTTTCAAATGCAAGATTGATAGTTGGGAGTTTTGGCAGAGGTTTACTTGCTGAATGTGATGTTGCCCAAGAGCTTCCTGATGACAGTGATCCTGATGCATATGTGACTCAGGGTTCAAACACCTGGCCTGTAATAGAGGGTGATGAAGATGATGATTATATTTTTACATTACCAAAGTGTGTAAGTACAGGAAAAGAGGAACGGGACATTATTGATGGGATTGAAATGTTGTCATTTGAAACAGAGCATGACATGGTTGAGTTCACTAAAATTCAACAAGATTTTTATCATGGTTCGTCTATAGATGATGGGATGATTCAAAGTGATGATGGTCTAGATATGATGGATGATGCATTCCCTCATTGTGGTGATGTGGACATGCAGGGTGTGAACCAGGCAATTATCCCAACAAAGACAAATGACATTACAAAAATTAAGGGCTGGAGGAACAAACAGTTTGCTGTTAATGACAATCCCTCCCGTTATTGTGATTTTAGCAATGACGCATGTGAAGAAGATGATGGCTTTGAAAGCTGTGATGTTAGAACAGGAGATGATGCCAATCCAGAAGAAGATCAACAAAACCACTGGTATTCTGAAGACACCAAACATAATGACACAGATGTAGGTCCAACCATTAAAGATGAAGGCAATCAGGCAATCATTGAGAGAACTACCAGCGGCATTTCTGGGAAACAGAAACACAGCCCAGTGAAAGATGAGCTGTTTGGTTCTGGGACTGTTTTCCATCCTAAAACAACTGAATTTCTTAAACATCTCCAGACAAGTAGTTGTGAAACTAAGAATTCCAAATCTGCGTTTGTAAGTGATATATTAGATAACTATCTTTCTTCCCATTCTCAGCTTAATATAAGCTATGAAATCCCTAAGTTGGGGGCAGAGGAAGGAATAACACATCATGCAGAACATGAGACAGACCAGTTTATACACCCTTCACCACATAGACCTTCACATACATTACCAGAGAAATTGTCTTTACCAAGAAAAATAGGCCCAAAGCCCAAGACATTGGCAGAAAAACGAAAAATGTTGGAATTGAATATGTGTGGAGTTGAATCTGTGAAAGAGCAGAAAATACTTCGGAGGGGAAGGCCAAGATTGCGTCCTCGAAATGAACATGTTGCACGACCCAGTGTACCTATGAGACCCGTAAAGTTTACAGAACATTTTGGTAGTAAAAATCTTGTTACGTTGAAACTTACAGACAAAGAAGATGTGGAGAAGGAAGAATACATTCTGGATCCTGATTATAAGTACACTTGGATTGGGAAGAGGCCTATACGAATAACTGGTAGCAAAATTAACAGAGAACCAGCTGTTAGTGAATATGCTTCCCCATTAGATATTGTTCAGGCTGAAATTAAACAGGACCCATCTCATGATGCCATAGTATCTGATGTTACAGTGACTGAAAATAAAATTATGAGTGATACAAAGTCATCTTATGGAGAAAGAGAACAGAATAACAATAGGAATCAATTAACACCTTCCAAGGATTTACAGCCACTTGAATCAAGTGGTTCAGCAATCCCTGAATATGGAATGGTGGTTTTTCCTGGTGTGGGACATCCATTACATCCACTTGCCATTAAACAGCTTATGGCTATAAGAAGTGCTGACCTGTATATAGATAGAAAGTGGGCTAAATTTGCTGTCTCTGTTGTGACATCGAGCAAAGATATCAGTGATCATGATCAAACAGAAAAACATGTGATTCCAATAAAACACTTACCTCTCTTAGAGGATTTACATTTAAAGATGAAACCTTTCAAGAATGGTGAAGTTCCTCCATCAAGTCCAAAAAATTCTTTCTTATATTCTGAAGTTCCAAAATACTCTGATCCAGGTTTTTCATCCTTCAAAATAGTACAGATATCTCCAGACTCAGAATTGTCCACACTCAGTGCAAGTTCCAGCAGAGCTGATAGTTCTGTTGCTTCTGTAAAGACAGGCATAGAATCCACATGTTTTGATCCAAAGAAATGTAAAGGAGATGGAAATCCTTCATCACCTTGTCTGCTGCTTGATGAGGTGCAGCTTGAAGTCAGCAGCGTTCTTAAGGACATGATAGAATGTGTTTTGAATCATGAAATAGAAGATTCAATCATACAAGATGATCCTGATATATCAGGTACACTTACAGTGATGCCACCAAAATGTCCGAAAAAATCTTTTGCAAAATACGTAAGGAACAAGGTGTATAGGGAACTGAACAGATTGGATGTTAATGTTATTGTTATGACTGATGACAGAAATGGCTGTGTTGAGAATATAAGTGGAGGTGCTTTCTGTGAACAAGATTTCTGTCAGTTAGGTTGTGTGTGTGCTAGTCTCCAAGCCTGTCAGTCTTCTGCAGTGTTATCAGATCACTGTGGCAACCCAGAGTGCATGTTTGAATGCTCATGCCAGGAATCCTCCACAGATCAGTCAAATAATAATTCAGCTGCAGAAAAATCTTCACTCCTGTATAGTACAGCAATGCGTTTGCAAGATGAGGGAAACAGGCACCTGGCAAAGGTAGAAAAAGAATTCAGGCACACAGTGATACAGTCAAAGAATGAAATGATTGTTGTAGGAGGTGGTAGTAGTGGGGATGGAGGAAGACGTCGTAGGGAGATCAAATTGCCTGAGAGATACAGAGATTCTTCTGTTGTTCTTGGTAAGGAGTTTGCAATGGCCGAATGCAAGATGATTGCAGGAGAGGACATAAATATTACACCAGCACTGTCCAGTGTTCACACCACCAGACGTAGTGAACGACAACAGTTGTATTTACCAAATTACGTACAGGTAGGAGTACCAAAGGCAGCATCAGTGGGTGTTACAAAACCACTCCACAAGCCCATGAGGGGCAAATTAACTCTTGAGCAGAAGATATCTCTTTGGTGTGAACGCTTTAAGGTGAAGCCATGCAGGACTTATATTGAAAGAACAGAAGGTTTAGAAGGTGTGGTGCCATGGTGTATGATCCACTCAAAGTATGACTGCTTCTGTTCGGGACAGAGCTTAAAATTATTGAAGAGAATGTCCTACCGACCTTTAAAAAGACCTCCACCAATTCCAGGTCCCCCTCTTGATGCTCCCAGAACAAATGATGTGAAAAAGCAAAGCTCTGCGTCTAGAAATGTGGCAGTAAAAAGTGTAAGTCTCAGTGGTGCAGACATTCATAGTCATAATGTGGATCGTCATTCTGCCCGTACAAATGGTGCTACTATAAACTATGTTCTTCGCAACCAATCTCATTTCTTCAAAAGGCAGCACAGGAAAATTTATGCCCAAGAATCTGAGATTATGTATAATGACAGCAATGCTCATTACTCCCCATTTGTCACAACACAGCCTGTAAATGGAATCACTAAATCAGAAGTGACCCCAGGTGACTTCATGATGCAAGATGCCCCCTTCTCTTTAGTTGAACAGGACATGAGGCCAGTTAATTCTGACCTAGGGAATGATAATGAGGAAATTGGCTTTGGTAAAATTGTGAGCATTATGTCTCTCAAACCAGAAGAATTTGAGAAATGTGGATCAGTGGACCAGTTACAACATGAGGATGATGAAGCTTTTAACATGAACATGTTCCTAAATGCGGGACAGTTAACAGAAGTACCGTCTACAGAATTAAATATCTCAGAAGAAGACACTCATTTAACCCAAACTAAAATGAAGACACTTAATTTATGCAAAGAGCAGGACTGCCATTCTGAAGAAAAATTTCATGAGAGTGACATATTTGAAGAGCTTTCTTCAGCTTTAATTCCTATTTTACCAAAATGCAACAATGATATTAATTCCGTGCGACTGGCAGAATTAATATCAAAGAAAGACTCTGAACTTAAAAGCATTTTGGAAAATTGTAACATGCCATTGGATCTGTCCCAGAATGCTACTGGTTCAGTCCAGTTAATCAACTGGAATATTCTCCTGAACCTGATAGAAAATGAAACATATCATTTGTGGTTGCAGCATAAATGTGGCTGTGCACCCAAACTTATCATTACAGGAAGTGCTGATAAACCTAATCAACACTGCGTCAGCCTGCGTGATTATTATCCTTATTGCTCTCCTGATTTTCAGAGTAAATTACCACCATTGATTACTTTCCTTATTGAGCAATTGAGTCATGGGAACAGAATCCGTGATTTCAGTTCAGTAAACATAAATTGTTTTGGACTTGTACAGTTTGATGGAGATAACTGGGAGCTAGTTTGTTCTCTTCAGAGAAATATCCAAGTACAGGAATTTTGCAGAAACCAGTCACTACAGATTCAGCCTGCTGACCAGGCAGCCTGCCAAGAGACTGATGAGAGACAGCAGCAAGATACTAAATTAGTTAAACTGCAGACAGAAAGTTCTGTAGATAGAGCCAAAGAGCATTGTTGCAGTTTAGAGGAACAGGAAATTAGAAATGAGTGCAAGTGCCATGACCAGAGTGGAAGTAATACGATAATGACGAGCATAGTTACGTCACTTAGTCCACCATTTGAGAATTCAAGGAAACCTCACTCTGATGTCAACACTTCACAGGAAAGCATGGATAAATGTTTGCATCTGAATAAACAGCCTGCTGTTGAAGCAGGTGGACAAGAAGGGAACCACCCACACCCTGACATACCATTCAGAGGAGAAGGTGGCAGACCAATCCTTTGTGAAACTACTGGCGTACTTATACATCCCAACAAACCATTGGGACTGCAGTTTGTGCATACTGACACTGTGGAAACAACAGGAGCTGGTGCACGTACCACACTTACTGAAGGAGTTTGCAGTGAAAGCATGACTGTGTTTCTTCCAGACACTGAATTAATTTCAAATGGTTTAGGTACTGATGGTAAGAATGTGAATAATGATGCAGAACAGAAGTTTGTTACTACAGAAGTACCTTCTCCCAGTAAAGAAATATGTCCAGTTCCTGGTTATCCAGTTTCAGGGCAGTATTTATCCTTACAATCAGAATCATTTTGTGACACTTGTGACCCAAAGGTTGCAGATGCACAAGGGCAGATACAGAATGATGATACTTTGAAGGATAATGATGCTGAGAAAATAACAGAGGGAAACCCTGTACAAAATACTGTTGTTTCACAAGGAATAGAAGTTATTACTAATCTGGAGTCTACTTTGGAACATGCTGTCTCATCTCCTACTGACATAGGATCTGTTAAATTAGCTGCTAACAGCTGTGATTCTGGGAGCATGTTTCACACTTCAGGGGTTGAAGTTCCACTTCCAACAGGACCTGACCCTGCTCGTTGGTACATGTTAAACGTAAAAAGTCGTTTTGATTTGCTGCATCTTGTCCACAGTAAATGCATCATTAGATATGCACAGCTTATCCGAGCTATCTACTTGGCTAACTGCCATGGTAAAACTGTTCGTGTACCACTTGAAAAGAGGCTTTCAAAGGAAATCAGTGGTAAGAATGCCTGCATGTCACATGGTGAAAAACAAAGTGCTGGAGCTGCTCAACCAAAATTTGGTGTGTATACTGTTCCAAACCTCTACACTCGAGTTTTTATTGGTCCATATAGCCTGAGTGAAGATTCTGGTGTGTGTGCTATCAAGATTATTAATGGCAGATTAGTAAACACCATGTACTTGGACGCACAGATTGATTCTTTAGCTGACAGGGATGAGAGTATCACTTCTTTATTGGAGTCTGGTGGAAAAGAGGCTATCCTTAATTCAAAGATGGAACAGTTGTATGATAGTATAGCACTTGCGCCACAAGATGGCAGAGTATGTCGAGGTATGTGGTTGTACACAACTAGATCAAAGGGCAAAGGAAGTACAGTAGATAGTGTGAAGTCCTGTGTTGTGAGACCAGATGGAAATGGAGTGTCTTCAGACAGTACAAGTATTGCCACTCCCACATGTGTAACCGGGTTGGATGATGATGAGTCAAATACAGCAGTAGATACAAACAAGGCACAGTCTGACTTACAAGGAGAAGAATTCCATACCAAAATTGATGACAGTATATCATGCAGTGAGAGTGGAACTACTTCCCAGTATTCATTAATGGATGGTAGTACTGGAATTGAGTTGAGGAAAGTGGGCTCAAGAAGACGCAAACAGGCCCTACATTCGCGAAATGATATGCCTATGACTGGAAAACATAATATTGCAATATATGGGACTGCAAGAGATGTGTGTTTTGTGGAGGAAGGAGACAAAGAACAAGAAAGTTTAAAAGGTATTCCGCAGCTAACCATTACCAACTCTGACTTAAACAGATTAAATAGAGTTTCATCAGTGAAATCTGATAGTGATGAAGAAGTACTGGACGTTGAAACGCCTTGTGACACAGGGTCATTATTCCGTAAGACACATTTATTATGGAAGAGAAAGAGAGATGCTTGTAACAGAAGTGGAAAGAACAGGAAGCTTTATTTGGAAATACACAAGAAACGAACTGTTTCTGGACCTAGAGATGTCATATCATCATCATCATCTGTCTGCACTGCAGCATCTGTGCCTAGGTAAGAGTACAGAGATGCCTAATTTACACAGAGGCAACATCCATGAAATGTTGCAAGTCATGTAATTTTGTTGTGTCTGTAATAGATTTTCATCTACAATAAATAAGCTTGAGGACTGACATTGGATGCAAATTTGCCTGGTGCACAGTTAGGAAAGTATACTACTGCTAAATGTAATCTGCTCCAGATGGTGTTTTAACTTGGATTTTTACTTTCTGGCTTGATTTTTAGAAACTTTTAAATGTCGTAGCTGTGGTGTTTCATGAGTAGGGTGTATTCAGTATGTTTTTAAAGCTTTAATATCCAGATAAAAACTCTTTTTTTAGAAATGTTCTGTTTTCCAGTATACAAAGTTTTGAAATAGTGAAGCTTTGATGTTCAGCTTTAAAAAGTGCCAGAAATTTTACATTCTAGCCATGGAGTAGTTTCCTGTGTTTTGTATAGATCCCAGACAGACAGTATGTCCTTGTAAAGCATTAACTAATCAGTTTTTATAATTGAGATGGAGACTATTTAGTGTGTTGTGTGATTTCAGTCTTTAAATATAATTCGAGTTAATTTTTGCTGTTAGTTAAGAACCAGGGTATGGTTAGGAAGTATGTTAAAGGTTGAGGTGATAGTTGTAAAGAATTTCATAATCATCATTTTACCAGGGCTTTATATGAACATTTCTCATATAAAGAAATTTGGTGAACACTTACGTTACATAGTGTTTATCTTTAGCTTTTGGGATTTGGCTGGGGTATGTGTTAAGCTCTTCCAACATTTGGCATAGGTTGTAGGTGCCATCTATGTAGTAGAGGAAGCAGAAAGGGAAGTATAGCTGAGATATTGATATTTTGGTTGGTGAAAATTAAGATTGTTGTTTTCTGGATTACAACAAAATACAGTTTTATAACATGGTTCCTCTGTCTTCAAAAAAGAAGACAAAGACAGCATATTGTTCAGATACTTTGGTAATAACCCTAAACAGTCTTTGGTGCCATAACCCTGAAGACCCTAGTGTTAATACTTCCTGTATGTACAATAACAGCTGTTTTATTCAGCATCTCCGGGAGGAAAGGGGTTGCCGGATATCACCGCTTTCCATATATCAAAATGTTATGCTTAATGTGTATCTTAGTTTATCCAGCACCCTCATTGACAGACCTAACCTAGGAATAGCATATTTGGTATAGTGACTCAATATGGGCTGGATGGTCTGGGGATCGATCCCAATGGGGGCAAGATTTTCCTCACCCATCCAGACCAGCCCTGAGTCTTCCCCAGCCTCATATACATTGGGTACCGGGTCTGTCCTGGGGCTAAAGTGGCTGGGGCATGGTGTTGACCACTCACCCCCATCTATTTCGGAGTGTAAGAAAGAGTAGAGCTATGCAGAATAAAAATAAATTATTGATGCAGTTTATTTGTATTTCACATGAACATATGCACAATGAGATGACAGAGAAATAGTAGAGCTATACCTCTACTTCCCATCTGGGCCTTAATGGCCTGTTCTAGGGTGAACTTTACCATTTTCAATTTGCTGGTTACCTGAAATTTCCAGATAATGCAGTTAGGTATAAGACAGTTTTTACTATATCCACTGCTTTTTAATTTCAGTATTATTGTATGTACTTCACACTGAATCCTTTCTTCTTAATTTTTTTTACAGTGCTGATTCCCCAGTGAAAGATATGTTTACAACAACAATGCATGCAGGACCAATACACACACAAGGGTCAGCAGTGGTTTCTGTTGGTAAAACTGTTGTATCAATCAAGTTGGTACCTTCCATTTCCAGTGTGGGTTACATAAAAGCAGTTATGTACCATAACAAGTCTGTTATGTTGAAAGATCCATTCTCTTCCCTGGATGAACAGGCCTACTTCCGAAATCTGGACACAGCTACAAGATGGCTTACAGAGTAAGTACTGGCGAAAAGTGTGTGAAATCCTCTTATTTTATATTGGTGTATTAACCCTTTGGCACTGGAATAGAATGACCATGCTGATTTGCAGAAGACCAGAATTTGAATGGGGACTGCAGAAGAGCATATATTTGTACTTGATGTTTGGTGTTTTGAGCATCACACTGCACATTACATACAGGTGTTTCAAAATTCATGATGTTATTTTGTGTCATTTTGAGTAAAAAACTGTGTATCAACATATGTCTAGTTATCAACCATTTTGTCACTACAAGCATTTTAATGTATGTATGTGGCCATAACCAAAAATTGTAAAGTGCATGCATTTTCATTTTACTGTGCCAATAAAAATAAAGTTATGTGAGAGAAGATAACACCACAAAAGAAAGATATCCATTAATTCTTGGCGTACTGTACAAATGTCCAATAACACCAAAGAAAAAAAGGCAGCAATTATGTCTTACCCTACTGTATGTACATCAGGAGAAAATTGTGTGTCAGATAATACCAGACAAGAAGGACATCGATCTTTACCTTTTTTACCAAGTTATGTTAGTTTATGGAGTAACAAGGGCCCAAGGTCTCACATCCCTGGACTACTTCTTGTGGGGGCACGTGAAGGACATGATGTACTGGTAGAAATTGCAGA
>JGI24700J35501_10930036_pt1 | contig 11125 bp, 5 predicted proteins | sample TergutTh196P1_FD_35501 | JGI IMG/M metagenome (IMG submission 35501) | reverse complement strand
TCCATATCAGCAGTAAAGATGAAAGTCCTGAGAGGTATGACACTTCTTTTGCATATATCTCCAGGCAGTTTGGCTTGGAGAAAACAGATGGGTGCAACAAACACCAGGATTTATCAGTTCACTGGTAATAAAACTGGTGACAGACAAAACATCTTCACTTCTTAGACATGACAGTTCTGAAGAGCTTCCTACTCTGCATTGCATGTGGGACCACAATAACTCGCACGGATATCTGACCTTTGACATTCCCTCTTGCAGATCTTGATTTAAATTGAGATTCTAATGTATTGATTAGTGATTGCAGGTTTTCAGAATCACAAAACATCTCAATAAACAGGTACATAACAAAAAAGTTTTACTCTGAAGTTTCCTACACCATGGTGCCAAGTAAACACATACAGACCAACATATAGGTTAGCTTGGCTGTTCGTCACTACATTTGCATAGGACGGTAAAGATTAGTAATGAATACTTATGGCAGGAACTCACCTCCTTCTAGTGTCAAGGTTAAGAATGAGTGGAACTATACCTCTCCTCCCCTGTTCTTTCATGGCTTGGTCAGGGATAACTTTATCTTCACCTTTACCTTTACATATGCCAGGAAGATTCTGGTTCACCAGTATGGCAGCTACCACTTGTTAATTTTAAGGTCAGATGTTGAGGAAGAACATGTTTTATGTATAGAAAGTCGATGCTACAGTGAAACCATGTTAATTTGAAATTGTGTATGTGTAGACTGTGAAGGCATATGGGGGAGTGGATGTATAGACCCACTCATTCCTAACCTTTGTACTAGAAGGAGGTGAGTGGCTAACTTCATGCTGTACTGCCATGCTCTACATGACAGAGCCACCAGTGCCTTTGAATAGGAAGCTGGGTGGGCTGCAGTATGGATGCTTGGTAGTAGGAAAAATCTCTTACCCCTGCTGGAAATTGAACCACTGTGCCTCAGTTGTCCAGCCAGTAGCCTGGTCACTACACAGACTGCACTGTCCAGGAAGCTTTTGTGTGGTTACATACCTTCCAAAATGTGCTGATTTTGTGAAGGCCATTGATTATAGTGCATAGAACTAAGTGGCCATGCAAATTCTGCATAGTATGATGGTGATAATAAACCATGGGATGTTTATGTGTTAAGTGTTCCATTGAGTTACCTACAGGATGAATTGTGTATGTTGTGAAAGTTCAAAATAAATTTTGGACAATATTTTATGTCAGTAAAATGTAGCATTTTCTTACCTCAGCAGTGAGTATGCTTGTAGTAGTAGGCCCATTGACCATTTCTTTGTTGGGGGGAGTTGTGAAAAAATATTTTCAATAGATATATTCACACAGTCATCAGCTTATTCAGGTTACCAGTTTTGGCCTACATCCAGTCCATCATCAGACCTATAAACAATCTAGAACTCATGAAAAAACCATACAGTAATTGATATATTGACCTGGGATAGAGATTTCATTCCATTTGCAAAAACATCATAAAACTTATGAGAAACAGTGTAAAAGTGGATGAAGAAACAATACTTACTTACTACATGGAGCAGAGTCCTTCTTGAGAAGCGCACCGGTTCTCAGCTAGTTAAGGAATTCTCCACATTTTATGGAACCCAAAGGTTCATTACAGCATCTACAGGTGCTCGCCACCTTTCCCTATCCTGAGCCAGATTGATCCAGTCCATGCCCCCACATCCCACTTCCTGAAGATCCATCTTAATATTATCCTCCCATCTATGCCTGGTTCTTCCAAGTGGTCTCTTTTCCTCAGGTTTCCCCACCAAAACCCTGTATACGTCTCTCATCTGCCCCATATGTGCTACGTGCCCTGCCCGTCATTCTTCTCAATATGGTCACCCAAACAATATTGAGTGAGGAGTACAGATAGTTAAGCTCTTCATTATGTAGTTTCTCTAGTCCCCTGTTACCTCATCTTTCTTATGCCCAAATATCCTCCTCAGCACCCTATTCTCAAACACCCTCAGCCTATGTTCCTCCCTCAATGTGAGCAACTAAGTTTCACACCCGTACAAAACGACAGGCAAAGTTACAGTTCTTTATATCTAAATCTTTATATTTATTGGTAGCAACTGGAGGACAAAATAGTTCTGCACTGAATGATAGCAAGGATTCCCTGACTTCAGTCTACTCTTAATTTCTTTCTGAATATATTTTGATGTGTTAAGATTGTTCCCAAATATTTGAAATCTACCACCCTTTCATAAGAACTATTATCAGTCTTTATATTGTGACTTTGTCCTACATTCTGATCTCAAGACATGACCATGTACTTAGTTTTATCAGCATTTACTCCTAGTCCAATCTCCTTACTAGCAACTACTAGAGATTTTGTTTCTTTCTTTGTAGAATATATGCTTCCACCCAATATATTAACATCATTAGCATACACCAGAAGCAGATTTAATTTTAACACAATTGTTTCTTCAAACAGGATGGCTTGAAGGAACAATTGTGTATTAAAAACAAGAATATAAAACAAATTAATAAAGAAGGTAGGCAGTTTGAAATATTGTGTGTGGTGTAGAGTGCAAACTATAGCTTACAGTTCCACAGACTTGGAATCTACAATGTATGTGAAGGTGATCCAGTATTTCAGGGAATTTTCAGTATATTTATGTGTGTGGGAACATACATGCATTACTTTTAACAAAGTACATTAGTGAATGGATTTAACTGGGATGAAGAATTTGTCCAAGTGGGTATGGGAGTGGTTTGAACTAGATATTATTTTTAAAAAAACGAGATAAGGGCCCAGTACGGATTAAGAACAAGAACTACCATGTGAGATATTTATCATATAACCTACAGATTCCATTAGTTTTGAGGTTATAGTGTAAATGTAAGTTGTGGAGTTTAGGAAATGGAATGACTGTCCAGTTTCAGTCATTAACAGAAGATGAAGGTAAACAATAATTGTTGAAACAGAAAGAAAATGAAACTATATGAGCTAAAGTACTGTGTAGAAATTTTGGAAATAAATGCAATCCAAATTATTGAAAGTCTGTCATTATTCTGTCCCCTTGTAGCAAGTCATTGTTAATAGCAGATACAGGTAGTAATGTTTGCAAAAGAAATATCACTGTGAAGCATTTGAGAGGCACCTGTGTTTTTGTCAGTATTGCATTATAGACTTTGTCAGTAAAAAGCTGTGTTTGTAGTAGCACTGCTTATTCTGTCAAGCTGTCGTACAAGAACTTTACAAGATTGTTGCATGTATAGCAAATGCCAGTATAGTGGCATTGTTTTTTGAACCACAGGTTGTGGTGGTGTATCATGGGTGGGAGTAAGTTGAAATACTGTAACCTTTTTATACTCCTAACATTTACTTGATGATAAAAAGATGTTAATTACAAAATAAGAACATTAGAAAAACATTTCATACAGTAGCAGTATTTGCAAATCATCTCATTCCATTGTTGTGAAGCACTTCTTTATTTTGTTTGAACTTCCTTTTCACTTCACATTAGAAACAGTGATCTTGTTATCACTCCTGTGTTCAAAATGCTGGTGGATATTTTTAAACACATATTTGAGCCTCCTTAGCAGTAATTTTTTCACAACTTCTGCATTTATCTGTACCATTTGTTTTATGTACTGTGATAATTCATGACACGGAAGTAGTTTAACGATCCACTGATATATGTGAAGTCTGCAGTGCCAATCCGCTGCTATCTTTCACCCATTTCTCCATAATTTTATCTGTTGCTTTATCACATCTAGCATCTAATGGCCGTGTCCTTATTTCTAGCCTTTCTTCCAGTTTTTTATGTTAGCACTTGCTAGATTTTCCCACTTACTCTCCTCAAGAATGATGTCACCAGTGCAGCATTAACTGGTGGGTTTGTCTCACAATATATTTTGCTGAGAGGCTACAGGACATTGGTCTGTATAAGCACAGACCTCTGTCTTTTTACTAACAACCTGACATTGCCTTTTGCCCCTTTCAATAGTACAACCAAGTTAGGAGAACTAGGAACTGTACTGTCGTGTCTGACGATGACTTATCAGCTGTGCTATTGGCTTGGTATACTGTATGATTTTCAGGCAATTTTGCAAAATTGCAAATAGCGACTAATTAGCTTCATCATATCTGTCTGTCCGCATGGAACAACTTGGCTACCACTGAGCAGAATTTCATTGAAATCTGACAAGAATAATGGGTACTGTACCTGAAGATCGGTATACATTTATGATCATGTCTTGCTCAGTTCTTCTTAGAATGAGAAATTTTTCGGACAAAAGTTGTAGAGAAAATCAAAATACACATTTTATTTCTAATAACTTTTTTTTTTTTGAAAATCATGCCTTTTATGAGATAATGTGGAAAAATATTGTAAAGAAGGACAGGCCACAGATGACAATATAATATGGCATATATGCATTGCATGCTGGATACCGAAGGCTACAGACACACTCTCAGAATATGTAATATTTATCGCTCTTCCACTGCAATAATAATGGCATGAATGCACCTCAGTGTTACATTATACATACTTACCTGTCATGTTAAATTCTATGGGACATACCTGAAGATAATTGGGAATTTGTAGTATCCTTTAAGGGTTATAATGTATTTGATTAAATCAGTGGAAGGGTTGTGTGTGGAAATGATACCTACAACTGGGAATTGTCAATTTTTTTGTGCACATATCAGAAGGCTTTTACTAGTGTAACTTAATTTGGTATTTTTTCCATTTTATTCTGTATGTCATAAAAATGTGTTTCTGATTGTCAGGATTCTGTGCAGCAGACACAAGATGGGGATACGAACATGATGTGTTAACAGTGTCATCCAAGTGTGAGTGTTATAGATGAAGATTACTGAACTGTCATTTGGGATGTGTATGGTTTGTGTGAGATATGTTTACATGTAGAAACTGGACCAACAGTTATTTTTACTTTTTAAGTATTATCTTTAATCTAAATACTTAGAACAGCCAACATTTTTAGTCAAAGGATATTCCATCAGCATTTTTATGTTGTCATCAATAACAGGTGTCTTTAATAATCTTATGAAATCTGAATATGTCAATTTGTTGTGTACAGATGCAAGCATTTTAGATTTTTGTGCTTATGCAAGGCTGGGATGTGATTGTTAAGCGTGGGATTTGTTTCATACACTGTTGGAATAAATTTCATTCTAGTTCATTCATATAACATTTTTTTAAACCTGTTAATTAATTTTGTATTATTGTCCTTTTCGTCATCATGGCAGTTTGTTTTTTCTCATAGGTTTTAATGCTTTCATGGCTGGTTTCATCTGGAGTATTACACCATAAGTCTCTTTCACCATTGTGGAGGAACATGCTGCCTCCATCTTTAGGGTGACTGAATTAGGTTCAGATGGATGTTGAAGTGATGGGGAGGAGGAAGTGGGCTGACATATAATCGACCTGTGGGACAGAGGATTCAGGCCTTCAGGCATGTGATGTTGTGTCACCAGGTTATGTTTCCTAGCATTCCTTCAAATGTCAGGGAAAAAACTTAACTCAGCGACACAGTGTGGCTTGCCAGAAGATCTTAATATTCAACAGTTCTGCTGTATCATCATCAAGTCTTGCAATATGTATGAAGGTTGCAAGGATTGTGACCTGAAGATTGTGAATTTAAGGCCAATATTTTAAGATTAGTTTCCTTTAATGTACTGTATTAGCTAGTGTATGAGGTGATTTTTTTTTTTTTATTAACTAGACAGTGTAGTTCACAGTTGCCATATAATAATTGCCTTATGTCAAAATACTGACATTTTTCTCTTTCCCGTCGTTTACGTTTTTCCTTCTATTTGAGATTAACTCGTAATTGGGCCAGTACTGTATATTTTTGGTAGCCAGACACATAAATATAGTTTCAGGATAAATCTGTTACTTGTCGTCCATCTGAAGTCGCACTAAATTTTTTATTGTATAGAGTTTAAAATGAAACTCAGAGTTATTTAGTAGTGCTTTACTAACTGTACAGGTTGTAAAGTGTGAACATCTTCAGAATATGTATTGTTGCATAATCATTGGGTGTGGACATTATGTTGAGGTAAGTTAAAATTATAATAATTTTATCATAAATACCATAACGCACTGTGGCAGCTGAGAACCTATTTTGATGTACTGAGTGGTTTATTTTCTAAATGTTACAACCTGTCTGAACGTTTGATAGTGGGCAAAGTTATTGTGAAAATCAAAAGTTGGGTAGTTTTCAGACAGTACACACCAAATAAGCTTAAACATTTCAGCATCAAAATTTAGTAGCTTAGTGATGTGACAGGATATACATTCAAGGTCTTGGAAAAACACACAAGATTGCAGCTGAAGAAATTACAACAACGCACACAACTGTGAGACATCTTACAGTTAGGTGGAAGAATTTGGATGTAAGTTGTTTATGGACAGTTTTTTCTAGTCTCCTTCCCTATTTGATGATATGGCTATTAGAAAAGAAACTGTTGTGGTATTTTCCATCGAAACTGTAAAGGCTTTGAATGTAAACCTCTAAACTGAAACAGGGTGACATACAAGCTAAATCAAGGCAGACTTGACTACAGTGGTTTGGAATTACAAGAGAGATGTGTGCATAGTAACATGCACTGACCACCAGTTGAAAGAAACTTAAAGGATGAACAGGGCACTGTCATGACGCCAGCCATTATTGTATGTTGCATAATGCACATGGAGTATGTCCCCAAGGGAGACAGAGTTGCAAATAGCTATTTGATGAATCGGTGTCTTGCAAATGGACCAAAGGGCTATTTTTCATGGGCCTGACCTTACCATTCTGAATGGTTGGATTCCGTTGTCATCTTGTGGGGCAAAGATTTCTCACAAATGTTTCCTCTTACACTTGGTGAGAAACCTAAGATATGCAGTGAGCTTGTGTGTTCATTTCCTAGCATATGAAACTAAACATTTCTGGTGCAGAAGCAATGTGGAGAAACATTTGGCTATTTCTGCAACACGTGTGTAGAAGTATGCATTCTTTGCCTTCATTTTTATAAATTGAAGTACCACTTTAGATTTGTATATAGCATACGAATACTATAAAGTAAGACTCCCTGTGTTGAATTCTACATTCCTTTATGAGATACATTTCTTGTTTTGTCACATTTCATTGAATAATTCCTGAGGTGTTACAATAAAAGCTTACATTTTTTTTTGAAGCGTTAAGAGCTTACACAGTGTATTAAAAGTATGATATTAACCCCGTGCCACATAACATTATGGGGGCAAAGTAAATCCACCATGTAGGGTTTAAAGTGATCTTTATTCACTGTTCTTTTTACATGGCTGTTCATGTACAGGCTTTTGTGTTAGTATTTCTCTTTCATATGTTAACATGTATGACAAACTACTGGACTTAGAGCGGTATGTAGTTTGTAATTTTTCACTGTATGCATGGAAATCACAGGGCTATGCAAGAATAGAATAGATAATGGGTTCAAGCTGTTGTAGTCCAAATGCACATAGGCCTATTTTACAGGCCCTTTGTTCCCCTTAAGCTCAAGTCCAAATCATGGGAAGTCTGTCTCTTAGATTTGTGACATCCTCAGGGTCCAAGAAAAAGAAAGCCAGGTAGGTATGTCCAGGGCTGTACAAACAATGGCGTAAGTCACCAGCCACATAAAATGGGTACAGCCTGTTAGAAAAGCATAAACTTCACATATAAAAATGAGAGAACAAAGAATAACTAAATTTTGTTTTATTTTTGCTTTTCTATTTGACAGTACCAACTTTTTGACTTACAGTGGTTAATAGATGAGTACAGTTGATTAACCCTACATTCTACAAAACAGCACAGTTTTTTCTTCAGTCATGCTACTTAATCTGTACCAGTATATCTTGTGGTCACATAGGAGTTACTTCTAAATTTCGTTTATCCTTGGTTATAAATGTAGTCTTAATATGCTTGCACTTGAACTTCTACAGTGCACCTATATGATGTGAACTCAGTTTGGCTAACTTACAGATCTAAAGTCTGCTCACGTAGAGACTTAAATCACATTACTTGGCTTTACCCATGCATTGCAGAATATTTATACAGCCATCTCCATGTCAATCTTAGGATATGGTCTGTAGTCACGCAATTCAAAGTCTTCAAACCGAAAGTCTTCAATGTTCTGGACTTCTCGATTGATATGTAATGTTGGAAATGGTCGAGGCTTGCGTTTCAGTTGTTCCTTCAATGCTGCTACATGATTGCAATATACATGGCTGTCTCCCATTGTGTGAATAAATTCACCTGGCTGTGAAACAGAACAGTAACTCTATTTATTGTAGTTCCTTTCCAATAAAAGTATTATACACATGTGCACAAACAGTGTTCTTCAGAATTTCTTCCTATACCAGAATGATATGCTGTAGTCCCTCAATCCTGTTGTCTGTATGGGGGAGGGGTGGTCCGAATAACCTAGGAATCCAGACCAGTGAAAGGAACTCCATGGTACAGGTAACTTACAAAACATCATCACTCAGTGCTAAAGTAAAACTCCTTAAAGCAAAAATGTGGTACCTAAAGCACTTTATGATAATAGTGGTGGACTCTAATAATAATTTCAATGGGAAATACCAAGCTGTAGTCAGCCCAGAATTTTCCAGACACCCAAGGATGGATTATCAAAGGACCACAGTATTTTATAGAGTAACAGAAATTGAAATACACGGTTTTCTGTCACAGATGTCAATGTTGTGCAAGATTTTCACATGTTGTATGTAAAATTCCTGCTTTTTATACACAGTATGAATTACACTAAGCAGCTTATTCCCAAAATGTTGACATGTATAGTGCAGTGTTGTTACTTGTTCTATGAATTTATGCTTCTTCCTACTGTGCAAAGGAAATTTGAGGTGGAAGACAGACTAGAACAACCTGATTGACATACTGTGATGGCATGACATAAAGTATTGGAAACTGCTTCTCTCTTAAGAAAGGAAGTGGTAATGGAGTGAGTAAAAGAGATACCTTTAGTGGTTTAATGTAGACCTTGTATCGTAATATGCGAGTCACAAATTGGTCATGCCATGTTCTATTATACATAACATTGTACAAAAAAGGCCTGCACCTCATATCCTACAGAAACTAGAAGCAAATTGTGAACATATCTGAAACATGTAGAATTCTCTGAGCAGGCTACCTTTCACATATCTCCTAAGTGAAGTAGAGCAAATTGAGATTTGCTGCATGGCAGTGCAAAAGTGTAAGTTTTAAGTTTTTGCATCTGTGAATGAAAAGTGACCAAATGAATTGTTCTTTTTCTTCTGAAGTGTGCTTGCTTCAACTGTTCATTACCTACTCCAAGATGAACACAAAAGGCCAGGTAATAAATTCTTCAACTAAAGGGGAGGGGAGAAGGAGTGTGAGAATTAATGTTATTAAGACAATCACTTTGATCATGAAGTAATTTCTCATTCTCAAATGAACAGTTACTCTCATTCCACCAAAAGTGGCCACTAAGAATGACCTAGAAAGTCAACTGAATGGGAAGATCATATAACCACCTATTCACTAGAATGCATGCCAACAAAGAGGAATACCTGGCAAGAATTTACACTGTGTGTTTAAAACAAGGAACATACAAAGGGATGTAATATTTGTGTGCGCTCAAGTGTGGAATTCCTTCACACCCTGAAGTCTGACTGATGACATACCCTCAAAATTTAGTGTACATATGGCCTCATTAAGTTGAGAGTTACAATTCATCAGAAGGTTTTCAGGACCCCAAGTCTGTCACAGTCAATGATTTGAGAATCCTTAGCCCGGATTTCTAAAAACAGCCCACCTGATTCAATGCCAAGTAGACAGATCTCAGGTACTTGAATTAAAAGGAACACTGAACACTAATTTATGGTGGATTAAGCTGATCGGCTGTCACAAGTGGGTGCACACACGAAGGGCAGCGTAAAAGCACACCTTTTGGTGCTTCATTTGAATATTAACCACATAGTTAATACAGAACTTGTATTTTCAACATTTACAGACAAATTACAAAAGGGTCCTTACCTTTAGACCTGTAACTTTTGCAATCATGTATGTTAGCAATGCATAACTTGCAATGTTAAATGGTACTCCAAGACCCATGTCTGCTGAACGCTGATACAGCTGGCAGTGAAGTTCATCTTCAGCAACATAGAACTGAACAAGGCAGTGACATGGTGGAAGAGCCATTTTTGGTATATCAACAGGATTCCAAGCGCACATGATGATGCGACGGTCATGTGGATTAGACTTCAATGTGTTGATTACTTGCTGCAGTTGATCAATACCTTGACCAGCATAATCAGTGTTCATGTCAACATATGGGGCTCCAAAGTGACGCCACTGAAATCCATACACAGGGCCAAGGTCTCCTGTATTAATTAAAAATTATGCCCATGAATAAATGAAGAATGTTAGTCTAGCAACGACATTGCTGATTTCTGTTTGGGTTCATCCATCTCAGTCTGGGAAAATGGCAGCCACAATAGGTGTCTGAGGATTTTGAGAAATTCTCAGTCCTGGTGCTGTAAAACAGGCCACAAGTATCTCCTGTAGCCTTTGCAATTCCATGTTTATAATTGTCACCACATCCCATTCAGTACTAATAAACAGGGTTTTAAGAAGGTACTTCCTCTACACCTGAGGTGCATTGCTGCACAGATTGACAACAGGAAAGGACCATAAATCTAGTTTTTCTGTAAATGTGAGATAGTCTGTGAAAAACTACATACATCTGAAGACAAAAACTGGAATTAAGTGTTAACAATTCTGACATTATTTCGTGCAGTTCTGTGGGAATAGAATACCACCCAACAATTACATGAAAGAAAAATGAGGTAGGAAGGGAAATCTCAAAAGAATTTTACTATTACTATTACTATTACTGCACTACTATTGTTGTATTAGTTACATTTCTGTATTTTAAAATGATTTTTGAAAACAAAATTTAATTTTATAAAACTCACTACTTTCTTCCTTCATAACTACATACCAAATCTTAAAAGTCGTAAAATCCAATGCTAAGACACAACTGCCATAAATTACTGTATATTCTAGACCAGGGGTTCTCAAACTTTTTTGGTCCGCGGCACACTATTTCGCTATGCGAAATATAGCGGCACATCCCTAATGTAGAAGGAACCATGCCTGC
>JGI24700J35501_10930038_pt1 | contig 11129 bp, 4 predicted proteins | sample TergutTh196P1_FD_35501 | JGI IMG/M metagenome (IMG submission 35501) | reverse complement strand
GGCATATAGATGCCCGAAACATGTAGAGTTGTTTATAATAATAAATAAATTGCTGCATCAAGTGGGTATCTCTCGTCAATTTCATATATGATGCACGTACACACATACATAAAAACTATTTAAATTTATATATAATTAATTAAATGTCTGTGTGCTGTAGACAGCTCAAAAATCGAAGAATTTTTGTCTTTCAAGAGATATGTTGAAATTCCCACGTTATTTAAATATGTATGTATGTATGTACAGACTGATGTACATATGTACTGATACAGACTACAGCGTATTTTATTGAAGCGAAATTTACCGTATAGACAATGAAGTGTATTGTGTAGGCAATGTACCGTTAAGTATACTGTACACTTAGAGAAGTTTAATGTATGAACCTTAAATTACATGGTATAGACAGTGAAGCTGAATGTGTGAACCATGAAGTTTATTGCAGACAATAAGGTGTACTGTATAGACATCCAATGACGACTGAATGGACCGTGAAGTGTAAGGTGTAGACCGAGAGTGGTAGACTATAGAGGTTGAAGTTATATTTATAGACGGTAAAATATACTGCAAACCGACTCCTGTGGTCGTGCAGTTTAAGGCGTATCTCTGCAGCCACTTGATTGCTGGAATCGCGGGTTAGACTCTCGCTGGGGGCACGGATATTCGTCTCTTGTGTTTTATGTTTTGTAGGTCGTGGCCTCTGCTACGGGATGGTCACTCGTTCAGTGGAGTCTTACCAGGTGTGCATGGGTGCGTGTGTGATCTAGAAACCAAAAAAGAAATGAGGCAGCCTAGTCAAGCTTGAGACTGTAGCGCCACAGAAAAAAAAGTACACTGTATCGAATATGAAGTTTACTGCATAGACTGGTTAGTGTAAATTATACACCGTGAAGTTTGTGATGCAAATACAGGCCTTGAACTGTGTTGTGTGGAGAGTAAAGTGTAGTTTATAGGTCGTCAGCTCGACTGTACAGAACGTGAAGTACTTATTCAGTGAAGGGTTCTGTATATATCATGAAATATAATGTGTAGGTTGTGAAGCGTAATGCACAGATCGTAAATTCACGTCAGATGTCCTAATCCACGGTGCTGTCTCGTGCCCATTCAATCTATACACTGTAGACTTAACATTGTGGATACATTTATAAAATTTGAGATAAGAAATAATGGCAGTTACAAAATAATTATTAATCATAGATAAAGTCATTCAATCCTACGATTGAAATAGTTTCATTGACTGCTTGCCGACAAAGATTCAGCGGTTCCGTTACACTCCAACCATTGCAAAAGACACACACGAGAGTAACTGAAGTGATAACCTTATAGCTTTCAGCGTATTTAAACAACAAGCATCAGATAATATGTTACAACATAATTAAAAGAATTCAATATTCTTTGGAAAGAAATACGAAACACTAATGCATACAGAATGCGAGGTTCTCACTGGGGAATATTATGGAATATTTTCCAAGATTTACAGCTGCATAACGTAATAAATATGTACAGTGCAAGGTTTCAAAGAAGTAGGCGGCCTGCACTTTCTCCCTGGAGATGTCTCGCTGCTTCTATCCAAGTGCGTGATGTCACATCCCAGCATTGTCATATGGCCTGTGCCCACTGTGCTACGTTAGATCTTACTTCATTTATAAAGTGGTTATTCGTAGGATTTTTTCCGCAAAGGCGCGGGTTGGTTCTCGGGAGAGTCCAATTTGGATTTGTGATGCAAAGGTTGAACTGAGACAGGTTTTCTTTTAGTGTTTAAATTTTCCTCTGTCAATGATCACTCCACCAAATTTCAGTTTCATTAATTCATAGTTTGAGAAAAGTCGCATTTTCTGAGAAACCTTACCTTATTGATGACATAAGTCCGTACTACCTATATTTGATATTTGATCGGCACCAAAATTCATTATGTAATTATACTACTAATGAAGCGTAACATATAGGTAAACAGTTTAAATTATATTATCTATTGTTGGTAAAATAGTTGAACAGATACAGATTTCCCAAAGGCAACTGAATAAGTCCCCCCTCACCTTCTTACCTCAAGACACAAAAAGACCAAGTTTCCGAAAATCTTTGTTCAATTTCCGCATTTTTAAACATTAGAAGACGAAGAAAGTGCAAAAGTCGATTAATTATATATATTGACTATATATATGTTAAATTCCTCACTTACATTCCCTAAATTTCCTAAAACTCCGTACCTCTTGCACAGGGTGTACGCATATTAATGGTCTATCTTCTTACCATATTTCGCCTGCCTAGCTCCTAAACGTCACTAAATATCGTTGTCAAATTTAAATTAATACAAATATTCTTAGGGTCTACATTTAACTTCTTCAGAAATATTACCTTGACCATGGTTGCAAACTGTTCTATTATCTGTGAAACGTACCAGCAACGTACAAATGAATGAAATGACACTAGGGTCGCTCCTATATCGTAAGTTTATGTACTACCATTTAATTATTACTGATTGTAGAAAACTAAAATTTTCGACTTTGGGGGTTGGTCTACGATGGCATAAATTTTATATCAGTCAACTATTTTAAAAGTCGGAAGTTTGGACACTCAGGGAATGTGCTAATCCCATAAACATACTATCTTTCCTAGAAGTGTAAACCAAAATTTCAGTACTCACTTAACACATTCCTACGAAATTCCTAGATTTAAATCGATCTTTCCTAAGCTGAGTTCCACAATTCATAACAGAATATGCACTTGAGTCATGGTCCTTATTGACGCGATTGCGACCTTCCAAAATATAGAAGCACATCTCAAGTACGGAATTTCAGTTTGAAATTTTGAAATTTCTGTCTTGCTCTGAAGTTGTCAAGCTACGCCCAAAAATGGTTAAATGTTTTCTTCCCCAAAATCGGCGTAGCGAAAGAACGGCGGCTAGATTCCAACTGAAGTTTCTCACTGTTTTATTCTAACAGTTCAACACACCTCAGATCCACACAACCTATCTCCCTAAGGATCCGCCTCAATCCTATCCTCCAGTCAGCTTCACCGTCTTTTAAAGTTGATCTTCCAGCAGCTTTCCCACAAAACTCTCATTCCAGGTCTTTTATGTGGTTTTTCAAGGAGTTTCTTATTAAGTTCTCGTCCCTTTTCTTCCATGTGGAATTATCCTCATTTTTTTTCCACCAAAAGTCTCCTTCTTATTCCTCCAAATAGGCTTCCTTTAGGGGGTTCCCGCATTTCTAACCACATTTCCAAGCCACTGAAATAATCCATATTTCATTACCGGAGAAATATGTGACCTGTAAAAAATCACGCATTACCTTATTAATAGTCCAATAACCAAATATTTCACTTAGTCATTTTTTTGGAGAGCTTCTGAACACGCTCGTTTCAAACATTTGTATTCAATGTTCTTTTCTGAAAATTAAAAAGCACTTTTCACACCCTTACAAAATTCTGGAATATTTGTCGATTTGTTGTCGTATACTCTATTTGGATCTTTAGCGTTTTAAAAGTAGATCGTGTAGTTAAAAATCCACAAATGAGGGGTATTTTCTTGAGTAGCTGAAAGATTATTTCTTTCAAATGATTCCGTGTGGTCTCTTAGTTTGTGGTTTGCTGCTTGGTTTGCTTGGTTAGTCAGTCAGGTGGCATGAAAGCAGTTTTTAAAACCACAAAACAAGCAACCTCAAAACGTAATATTTTCGTAATTTCACAATAGCCGTCATTTATATTTGTTATTCATGTACACAGACAAGTTAACCTTACGCTGCAACATTATCAAATGATGCATTAAATACTTTTTTGCTGATTTTGATCTTTTGCTAAGTTCATATGCCTATGTACTTGTGGCCGCGAGTGTGTGTTACTTCTAGAGCACCTTCAGTTGTGTCTGTGATCTCGTATTTTAGATCACCGTCTTATTAAATTGTAAGTTTTTTCGTGTTATTTTATGGTATTTAATATTTAACATTCAGCTTAAAGAAGTACTTGATTTATAGCATTCACTTCAAGCCTTCCTGCCTTTCTCAGTTTCTTGAAGTAGTAGGGATAAAGCGTCTCATCCACAAAAACATTCATTCTAGAAGCATGATCTTCTAAGAAAATTACTGGCTATCTTGAACCCTACGAAGGAGCTGATGCAATTTTCTACTGCACGCTGACTTACTCGGTTTAGACCCATTGACTCATTAGAGAAAAGCTTCTATTAGCTTCGTTATGTCCGTCAATCTGCCTGCCTGTCTGCTGGCATGTGCCAGCTCGGCTTCCACTGGGAGATATACGTGAAATTTGATGTTTGGGACTTTATGAAAATCTGCCTAGAAAATAAAATTTTGATTACAACCGAGCAAAAATGCCGAGAAATCTATGTGAAGAACCTAATAGATTTTGATGTTGCTGTCGATGTTAAAACGTCATAAAAGCTATTTCTTCGTCTGAAATTTATCAGACTGTTGGGATAGACAAGAAAATTTAAACATTAAGTAAAAGTTCCACGATATTACCTTATACTTACATAAACTTTCTTGTTTGTTAAAGTCCTTTATCTTAAATGATAATTAAAAACCATTTACGAAAGTGTTTAATAAATACAGACAACAATTCAGTTTACCTCCTTCAGTATATATTATTCAGTATAGAGTCACACAAAGCCTGGTAAGTACAAGTTCTTTAAGCGACTAATTTCGGCTTAATAATGGCCATCATCAGTCCTTTTTTCTACAAACCTTCGGAGGACATTTATAGTTGCACATACGTATGAGACCTAATCTTTTAAATTATGTAAGTTAAAATAACAAAAATAATTTTACAAGAGGTTATGATTAAGACCTACTGCTTAACAACGATTTTTCAACAACTTCAACAACTTTTTAAATTCTTACTCCTTATACCTTCCATTAACTAAATAAAAAAATTTATACACCTTTTACTACACAATTCTTGTGTAATTTTAATCGCCTCTTGCAAAACACTTTTGGCTAGTTTATCATGTATCTTGTAAAGGATGAGACCTCATAGCTATTTGCAGTAATAAATGTTCAGCGACGGTTTGTATAGAAAAAGGCCTGATGATGGCTTATAGTTACATACCTACTTACTTAAATACTTACTTACCCCACGGAGCAAAGTCCTTCTTGAGAAGTTAACCGGTTCTCAGCTAGTCAAGAAATTGGAACCCAAATGTTCATTACCGCACTCACAAGAGCTCGCCTCCTGTCCGATGATGGTTTATATCAAGCTGAAACTAGTCTCTTAGAGAACTAGTACTGCAAGGTTGTGTAGGACTGTATACTGAATAATATATACTAGTATAATAACACAACGGGGATAAATAATCCTAAAATTAACGTTCTTCGGTTCACGAAAATAAGAATTTGTAACAAAAATCTGCATGATCGTGTTTCGATAAACACTAACTGACAGCGTACTGATGATCGTAATCCGAATATTATTCAAAACAACGACCTATTTAGTGGTTTCTTATCGTAACTGCTACATCACGTCATGGTTTTGAAGACCAGACTGAAATATCCGACACATGAAGCTCATAAAAAGTAATTTCTTACTTCACTGAAAAGGCAATGTGTCTCCGTTCCAATTAGTATGTTTATTCCGCGCATCTTTCAAAAAAATATACTGTGTGAGAAAAATAAAAGTTTTTTTGTGTTCAAAGAAGTGATACATAGCAACCACTCTGATCTAAGCCTTAAATATAATAGTCTTAGCATTGAAAATGATGTGGCATTAATCTTTCATTACGCTGCATTAATATCAAAAGGAAGGTGAGAAACTAAGGTTGTCTATTCAAAAGGCTGCAGATGCCAAAATTTATCGTGATAACGCACACAGAATCTGCACTGTGTCGTATTGCAGAATTGTGACGTTGTAGGGGGGACTACAGCATAACATGTCTACAAGTTAAAAAGATGACGCACTTTTGGCAACATCGCCTTGCGGACCAGTCGAAAAATACTGCAGAACTTCTATCTATCAATCAAGTAAAGGGAGACTGAAATATTGTGGGATGTTGCTCCTTGTCGAATGCTAGTTACCGACGTTTGGAATGCAGTGTATCCAACTTTATTGTAAAGCACTCCAAATGGAATCCAGTCTCCTTGGACTGACTGGCGCTAAAGTTGGCACAAACACGCTCCTTTAAAACGTTAATAACTATTTACCTTTCAACATGACACAACATCCCGCAAGACTTGAACCTCGGCCATTATCGTTATGAGAAAATCGAATCAGGTAGTACAATAGTTAAACCTTCATACGGCCTATGTATTCAGGTCCAGATAAAATGTGCCTGCAGTATCTGTAACGGGCACGATTAATTCGAAACTTTGTTTCGCTCGGACGAACATACATCTCAGACTAAGCACCCAACGTAGGTAGAGTCTCAGTATAAGGTGCCGCACCGTCAGACTCAAAATTCCAGATTAATGCACCTGAAATTGCCATCGATATATCGAAATGTTACAAATCGGAAATAATATGTTTCATTCTCGATGAATTCATCAAACTGTGCGTCCAATACTGTACCTGTAAGCATTTACAGCCGGTTGGTGTTAATAGCAACAAAATGTCCTTGAATTAAACTTACTTCGGAAGGAGAAGAAATAAATGCAAATTAGTGAAAGACTCCCTTATCCAATTTTAACAAAATCTGTGAGACGCTTTAAGGGAAAATTAAAAAATCTTAATGGCCTTAAGTACATTTGCTTTTATCATTAATTAATATGTCTGAGGACTGGAAATGTCCAACTTTGATGAAAATATTCAATACTGAAAAATCTGATGGAAAAAAAACTGCCCAAAACTTAGACACAGACGGACAAATATAAGAAATACCGATCGTTATATTTAATTCCTAAAGAATACGACAAGGAATGACAGATATACTAAATGCGTAACTTCAATACCATAAGTTCGGAAACAAAATTGTTTGCGTCCCTACCCAAAATTACCAGTTACAAGTCCCTCTCTTCCACCTGTTTGTGTACCCGTTACCATACACCTGATATAAATACTGAAGTTTAAGTTCAGAAGGCATGATAAACGCAGTTTTAAAGTCCCCTAGCAAGGATGAGAAAACGCAAAACTTCTTGTAGCCCGTACCCAAATAAATGATACTTGCTATCGGAGAGCAAACGTAAAATCTGTTTGGAAGAAATTACAATGAAGGAAGTGTCAGTAAATATTTGTGTGATGTATTGCTTAGTTCACAAAAGGATGTTGGAAAATATTTATCTAAATGACGCTGTAGAATATATTACAAGAATGTAATGCAGGAACCGAACAGAACGAAAAAGCTACATATGTTTTTTCTGTCAGTTACAACTGAAAATAAATCCGCAAGAATGAAACAAAATTTCGTCCAAAATTCCATTACACAGGGTGTTTCACGACTTGTGGACATTACTGCAGGAGGTGATTTCCTAGGTCTTTGTGATAAAAAAGTTCATATAAACATGTGTTCGATTTTGGACGGTTACGGAGTTATGACCGCTTTAAACTTAGAAGAGAAGGTAACGATTATTGACAATAAAGGGAACAAAATATAAAACCAGCATAATACATGATACATTTAAAGTATAAATGTAAAGTTAACTTCGTGAAGTTACCCTTAATTTGAATTGATCTGTGCTTAACGCTGGTTTTCGAAAATGCCACCGCCGGCCGCAACACAGGCTGCCGCTCTGTTGTGAACTGCGCGATTCAGGTGGCGAAAATAATGCTGGCAACGCAAAAGATAAGCCACCAAGTTGAGTACATCACCCACCAGCTGGTTCCGTAAGACGCGGTTCGCACGAGGGCGTGTACGGGAGTTAAAAAATGCCCATAACTCCGTAACCGTCCAAACGACACCGCGACATATCCCAGAACACATAAAACCTGAAGAATACGAACGAAAATATGAATTTTTTTGACAATGGTTGTACGTGAGAAATATCAACAACATTCCTACGGACAATTTCTACTGCAACAGTGTTTAAAAAGCGCTACGTTTCGGAAGCTACCTGCTTCAACTAAAGACGGAAGCAGTAGCTTCCTAAATGTAGTGTTTGTTTTTGAATATTATTAAAATAAAAAAAAACATCCTTTTGAATGGTGGCGATATTACTGACGAATAAAGTTTTGTAACAAATTGCTGAGGACAACAATTTATTTGAAAGGATGTGAAATTTTAGAAGCATGAAGAAATAACACAAATAGAATTCAGTGAAAAATTCCAAATGTTTATTTTTAAGCGTTTTGAAATTGTAGGAAGAAAGTCGAGAACCATCGAGTTACACAATAACCTAACATTTTAAGGAAGATGGATTCAAATGAATTGCTGAGGACCGTCTCTTTAGGCCTCCCCCTCCTCCCCATGAAGCCCATATATGTACAGTTATAACAGTTATGGTGCCTGTTTTAATTAATTCGAAAACCATCATATTTACGGAAGAAGTGTGCTGGACACGAGATTTTTGTCTATAACTGTTGCCCATGAATTTTTTTTTTCCAATAAATTTTTATGAAACCACATTCGAGGTGCAGAGGCAAACTCATGCACGTGTTAAGTGTGTACATTACTGCTGTCCAATATTAACCAACGTTGGAATGTTTCGACAAAGTTTAGTATAAATTTCCATTGCCAAACTTTAGAAAAATTCGTCTATAATTCTCGAATTCTTACAGGTGGGCATAGAGGCAGAATGACATGACACTGCTAAAATGAAGCATTTTTGCATTTCTTTGCACAAGCACAAAAAATTCGTAATTGTAATATAGAGCCAAACCTTCGTCAGAAATTAACTGACAATAGTTACGCATACACTGCTATTGATAACCCCAATCATTGCTTAAGAAGTTGAAGGTCCTCAGTTCTGCATTATGATGCATACAACCACGGTACGGATTAATTGTATCTACTTGTAGCGGAGAACAAGCATTTTTGTCTGCTCTCTAGAAGAGAGCATAATTGAAAGCAGAAACTATGCACGAGGCATTTACACACAAGAACCTTGTGGAATTTGTTTTGAATAGACCCAGAAATAGCTTCACTGCATTTACACAAGGAGACGCGAGATCCTGCTCCATTAAATCCGGGCTCTCAACACAGTGGTGATACGAACCATTTCATGGATTGGGTGAATACCGTCAATGATGGATAGGGTGTAGCTTTGAAATGCAGGTGTGTAGCTCTTTATTTGAACTGCAATGAAAATTATAATTTTTGCACATTCAATAATTATACAAAATCTCTAATATATATTTGAAGGGTGGTATATTAAATCAAGTATTATTTCAAAATATTAGGTTCGGTAGCTTATGCACTACAGAAAACTAGCTGCATGTAGCAGAGTTTTCTACAGACGCTAACGGCCTCTAAAATATTAAGAAATTTCACGCCTGCTATGGAACCCAAGTGCCATGCCAATGGACTTAAACGTAGCAAGGAAATCCAGGTCACACTCTATCCCATATTTTAAGATAATTAATTTGTGCTTCACATGTAATTAACATCTTTCAGCTGTTCTTATGCGCGGCATTGACACATGTAGAATGGAGGTCTAGCTCTACCCGTGCCTCAACGTTGCTCTGGATGGAGGAGAGTGGTAAGGTTTAAGCTTCAGCCACTTTAATTTCAGAGGAAACGCGTCTCTTTATTCATTCATTAGGAGGATGACACTATTGCTCAGTGTCTACAAATACTATTTTGTGTCAATCATTAATATTATTATGATTAGAAGCCGTGATAAGTGGGTCCCTGTCACATCAGAATGGAGCATCATCAGGTTGTAGATGCAGGAGCGACCATCAGACAAGGAGTGTAGCTGCGAATATATTGAATAATCAGCCACGGAAACACGACAAGGGGTGGCCCTCCAGGTTGGGGATTAGGGATGGTTTTGACAACTCCTCACCTTCAAAACATACCAAGTTACAAAATATTTCGCCAGACCTCGGACTTGAGTTGATCCTTTGTCACGACTTAAGGAATGGAAGAGGGGCGTGAAATTCGGCACGTGGAACATGAGAATTCTCTACGGGTCTGGGTCATTTACTACAGAGGCCAGGGAATTAGCGACGTATAAATTAGATTTGGTGTGTGTACAGGAGTTTAGGTGGGACAAAGGGGGAACTGTAAGGACAGAGTATTATACGTATATATATGTAAAACGTAATGACAATCTTCAATTGGAAAGAGGATTTTTTGTACACCACAGAATATTTTCAGCAGTTAAGACAGCAGTCTGTTAGTGATAGGACGTCCTGTATAGTGTTTAGAGTTAGCTGGTGTGATTCACTGTATTGAAGGCGCATGCAGCAGCTGATTACGAATGTGATGACTCAAAGGACAGTTTTTCTGAGGAATTGGAATATCTGTTTGATCATTTTCTTTAAGTACCGTACGAAAATTCTGTTAGGATATTTAAAAAGAACTGCGGACAGAGTATATTTTCAAACCCACAATTGTAAATCGGAGTTTACATGAGTGTATTAATGTAATGGTGTTAGAACAGTAAAATTCTCCGTATCCAAAAATCTAGTTGCTAAGAACAATATGTTCCCACACCAATACATCCATAAACATACCTGGACTTCTCATAATGGAAAGACTCACAATCAGATTGCTAATAAATTGATAGATAGGAGATGGCATTTAGGTACTGGATGTACAATCATTCACGGGACTGACTGTGATACTGACAAAAATCTAGTAATGGCAAAAGTTAAAGAAAACTCTCAATTAGTAAATAAGCACCGCAATTGTTACAGGATCCAAACCAAAATAAGTTCTCATCATACCCGCATACAGGAAACACCAACGTAGGGATTACACCTATAAGACAGCCCAGATTGTGTATACAGCCACCAAGCTAACAATTTCGACGCACTGTAATAACAGTTGACACAGCTAACAAAGTTTTATACATTGCATTTTATCATCAACTACACGTATAACGATCGCGTGAAAATTTTAATCAACTGATTTTATTGAGTTTGTAATATTAACGATTTTCTAGCTTTAGCAAAGTAGAAGGATAAGATTCCCTGAAGATGATGCGGATGCATCGAAACATGTAAGAGTACTTACGATGTATAAAATACTGTTTATATATATATATATATATATATATGTGTGTGTGTGTGTGTGTGTGTGTGTGTGT
>JGI24700J35501_10930039_pt1 | contig 11131 bp, 7 predicted proteins | sample TergutTh196P1_FD_35501 | JGI IMG/M metagenome (IMG submission 35501) | reverse complement strand
GATGAGCATCTTGTTTCAAACCATTCATAATTTGAAACATGTCAGAATATGCTGGCATACCTGGACTCTGCTATAGGTTTCATTCATACATTTTTATTAGCCTTACCAGTTTCATGGGGTTACCGAACTCAATGAGAATATTATGCAGCACCTCCCTCTTAACTGAATTGTAGGCTTTCTTGAAGTATATACTCGTAAATAGCTGATGCACTGCTTCATGTATTCCCTTTTTTCACAAATATTTGACATATGCAGAATATGTGATCAGTAGATGACCTGTTGCATTGAAATTCACATGATGAACCCCAATAATTTCATGTGTATATGGAGTTAACTTTGGCAGCAGAATAATGGATAAAATTTTGTATGTAGCTGACTAAAGTGATATGCCGTTGTAATTATGTAATTATTACAGTCTGTTGTGTCGCCCTTATTATATACAAGTACAGTGAGGTTGGGAGCACAGTCAGGTTCTCCCCATCTCCTCCCTTAAATGTTAACAAATGGTGAGAAAAAGGGAGGACAATACAAGACTAAATTTTGATTCCAAAATGATTCTCTGAAGGTTTGTGTTAGTGATTGATTTGGTATACAAATGTTGTGTTGAACATTGCCCATTGTTGTAGCACGTATGATATGAGCACAGTGTTTTAGTTGTCTTCAGATGATTGTTTATATACTGACAGATTTGTTACTGCTGTTTTGATATTAGTCAGGGCTGATTTCTTTCACACACACACACACTTCAGATAAAACAAGACTAAGAAGTTATTTGCAAACATGTCTCAAAGTAAATATAAATTAAATAACATTTAATCTCTGTTCTAGAAGTATTGCTTGATTACTGTATATTTTTTGCAGGACAAGATCTGTACATGATTGGTGGTGAATATTTGCTAGGTTATGGCAACTGGCAGCAATCTATTTGGAAATATGATGTAATCAGAGAGATGTGGAATTTTGAAACAAGGTACTATATACATATTTAGAGAATATCAGCACATTAATTGTTTGTGTGATCCTTATTAGAACATAAAAGTAAGACTAAGTGCCATTGGACCTCATAGGGAGCCATTTCTGTTATGGATGTTACACAGTGATAGTATTGGAAAAAACTTTACTTAGTTATATCAGTAGATACTTACAAAACATGATTGGTTTTGTCATCAAAAATAAAGTAACATGTACATCCGCATGTTGTAGGTATATATTGTAGTGAAAAATCTGTGGAAGTGGCCACTTTAAAGACTGAGAAGGACAAGATATTAGACTGGTGTTTGGGAAATATACATTGATGGGAGGTGGATTGACATTGGCATATGATATTTTTCAGTGATGAGAGGTGAGGTCTGACAAGTAGGCTTCTGAAGTCACCAGATTTGACACTTGCCTGGTGTGATGTGCCAGAGAACTATGTATTTCCAGTGTTAAGGCAATAAATTTGGAAGATTTCAGGAGAAGGAGTGCTGTTTCATTACAAGAACAGTGTGATGCACTCAGCAACAGGTTTCATGACCAATGAATGGAGAGTTGAAACCTGCTCCCTTGGTCTTCAGGAACATCAAATTTGGCGCCCTATGACTTTTTTTGTGGGGTTATGCCAAAATGTACGGGGTTGGCGGTCGTCTTATGAAGTTAGCTGTTGAAACGGTAACTTGTGGGATGCCAAGGCATGTGTCTCCTAAAATTATTCGCTGTCTAGTTGTCATACCATGAAAGGAGTGCACATGAAGATATGCTAACAAACATTGAGATTTCCTTCTTTTCATCTTTTGTAAACTTATGTATTTGTTATGAAAAGACAGTCCTTGAAAGTACTGGAGTGACTTTTGAACACACTGTGTTACCAGATAATTAGTAGCATGCAATTTAGTCAACCATTTTTGGATATGGAATATTTTATCTCCACTCATTTTTACCTGTGTTTATGTTAATAAAAGTATGTTGATCTCCATCCCCCTAACTGCTTGGAAGAGTCATTTAAGTACTAATTGTTAAAGAAATTCCCTGTCCAGACTTATTTCATGACACTGTATTAAGGCATGAGATGTAACACTATACTTAATGCTGCTTGGCCATTAAATAACAAGACTGCGTGCAGCTTCTGATCTTGACTTTTGATTACCAAACTATTACTGAAATTTTCCTCAGTTACCTGCCAGCTTAATGTAGTGTCAAGTTATAATGTTTTATATGAGGTATATCAGGCAGATGACAGAGTGCCATAAAGCACACTCACAAAATTATTTCAGGGAATGCTTCCAGGCCTGAAATCTTGGGTAGAGCAGTGTGTAGCTTCTGATTAAAATTACTCTTAGATGTAATAGTTTCATAAATAAATGCTCTTTTGAAACTAGCCTCATTATTTAATAGTCTTTCCTTGTGATTTCTCCACAGAAATTTTCTTTGAAGAAAAGTACCTTCCACATTCTTAGTATACAGGAAGCTTTCATATTATCTGTGTGGTGTTGCAGCATATCTTCTCCACGGAGACATCATTCAGTCTGCTACCTAGGTGGCTACATTTATATCATTGGTGGCTTTGGTAGGCACCGTGTTATAATGGATTCTGTTGAGAAGTACCATATGGGGTCAAGTAAGTGTTATTTTGCTACGAAAAGAATTACAATGAAATGCCCATTTAAGGTTTCTGTGGGAATCAGTGGATGAGCTGGGATAGCATACTTGGTATAGAGACTTGCTACCGGCTGGACAATCTGGGAGTCCTGGTGGGGCAAGATCTTACGCACCTTTCCAGACCAGCCCTGTGGTCCACCTAGTCTCCTATACAATGGGTGCAAGGTCATTCCTGGGTATAAAGTGCCCAGGGCATGGCATTAACTACCAACCCCCATCTATTGCTGAGACTAAAGAGGGTACCAGGTCATTCCTGGAGGTAAAATGGTTGAGGTGTGGCATTAACCATCCAACCCCCCCATGTAGTGCCAAGATTAATAACAGAGTAAAGCTATACCTCTACTCCCCATCTGTGTCTTCATGGCAGGTTATAGGGTGAACTTCACCTTTGAGGAGCAGTGGATTGTAACACTAAACTGAGGAATATGTTGAACTTGGGATCACTGAAACTGAATGTTTTTAAAGAGGGAAAACAATTAAATTGAGGAGCATTAAATGGAAATCACCAATGAGACTCATACGCAGTATGCAGTTGTGCATCCAAGAACTATAAGCAACATGATATGAAGAAAGAATGAAAATGTGTTATGTGATGCATCTCATTTTAAATCAATATGCGTAATGTACGGTTTGATCCTCTGTTTATATAAAATGATAGTACTTTTATATTCTCCTGCAGCAGTTGATCTAGTCAAACAATTATTTGTACATATTTTCGAGTAGTAGGTCTTAATTCTTCCCTATTTGTAACACGAATGTCCCTTCTCTGATAAATCTGAAGAAGCATGTATAGAACAGAAATGTATGGACACAAAATTCAGACACACTGTTTTCAGTCTGTTTGTCCTAGAAGGTTTTGTGTTAGTTTCTGCGCTGTATTTTAAGGACCATAGAAATTTTCCATTGAAGGCAGATTTCTGTTTTAGAGAGGTTAACATGAACTGAATACATTGGGTATATTGTGTGGCTATCCACATGTTTAACCAGCTGGACAGATATTGCTGAAATTTGTTATTTGAATTCCTTACAAAAGTTGTTGGGCAGTCACTGCTTTGATAAATATTGATGTAATAAGAGCATACTTGCATAAGGGAGCGTGTATTAGCATAAAATTATGTTAGTTCAAAACCAATTTTAAAGGGCAAGTTGCTTGACTTCACCGCATACAAATCCTTCATCTGTTGGGAATTTAGAATCCATACTTCACTTGCAGGTCAGCCTATCTTGTTTCATAGTAGTTTTGAAGTGCTGACCTCCAGCTCCTAAGCAGGGTTTGGTCATGAACCAGCTACTGTGCCCGTGGGAAGGGATCCCAGTACAAAGTGGATAACAGGTCATGTAGGTACCAGAACCAACCTGGAAGTGGTGATAAAGAGGGAATTCACTCTCCTGCTTCCAGGAATTGATCCAGCCTATAACCACACTGACATAGCTAAAAGATTATATATATGAACACTTAATGTATTAAATGTCCCAGTGTGGGATTTGATATTCTCACAGTGTTGGTGGTGATGATTCAAGTTGTCTGAAATCTGATGCCTTGTAGATTAGTAAACAGTTAAGGATGTTTCAGAACAGCGTGCTGACTTCCAACTTCACCGTAGTCCAAGAAGCATGAAATGCCCTCTAGGCAGTAAGCTGCCCCAGACATCAGTAACTATTTACAAATCCTTATGGCATCATATTTGAGAAGACTTGATTCCTCAAGTGTCCTAATGTTATGGCCAGACAGTTTCTTAGGTGAATATGAAAAATCTTTCTGTTTAGGATGCTGGAGCCGTTGTGCATCACTACCGCATAACCTCTACTCTGCAGCTTGCTGTGCGTACAAGGAGCAGATATTTGTATTTGGACCACAAGTCTATTTCTATCATCCAAGTTCTGATAACTGGTTCATAATTCCAGAAGCAGCACTTCCATCAAACACAGTGTTTACTTGTGCCATGCCACATGGTGAATGGATATATCTCACTGGTATGTTTTGATCATTTATTTTGCATTCTTCTTCTATAAACTGAGTGTTTAAAAGTCAGAGGGCATAAAAATTCCATTAATTCAACTGGCATAGGATTGAACAGGTGCCAAATCATCAAATATTCTAGATTGTCAGGCGGTACCTATACTGACCTACATTTTCACAGGTAGTATTTTGTTACTGCTCCTATACTTGGACTGTACAGCTAAACAGAGGAGAATTTGTTTGGATATCTTCTTCCTATGCTGGTTCAGGTCATCGGGGTCCTCGTTTATGTTTTCTGGGGTCTTATTAGCTGAAGAAGTGGATGGACCAGGAGACAAGGGGTCAGGATATACATGTCCCTGAGATATGCCTGTTTTATGGATATGCAGTTTTTTTATGCCTGTTTCATTAATGAAGCTTTTTACTCTGGTATAAAGTAAACTTCCGGTCTTGAGACTACTCTCCTCAAGTGTCAGATTATCAGGATTTCTGTATTATCAGACATCGGATGAAATGAATTTTGCTGTACATGATCTATATGTACCAACACCTCTTTGCAGACATCACAGTGACCTGGTCATCCCCACACACACATAAATTAGATTTTCACAAATAATTTTCTTCAAACAGGGGAGGAACTGAACACCTCTACTAATTGTTTTTCAGTGCTCTGCTTTCTCTATTTTAGGCAAACGAATAGCAGTAAATCTCTTAAAAAATACAGACCTAAAAATCACATATTGAACAAACAATACAATATGTAATTTACTCCCAAGCCAACAAGAGAAAAAAGACTTAGTACCTTCAATGTGGTATTTACAATATTAAGTGTCTTACCTGTAATAAGGCATGTTGGACAAACTGGAAGAAATTTGAAATTAAGATATCATGAGCATATACAATACATAAAAAACAACAATCCACAATCTGCATATTCTTAACCACCAACACCAATTTGGAGCTATACAAGACACTGTGGACCTAATAATGACCACACAACAAGGAACATGCATGAATTGCTGCAAATCATACTCTGTACAAAATTATCAACAGCAAAATTTATTAACTGAGGAACAGAAACTAGGTAAATTAAATCTGCTATATGATATCTTACACAACACATAAACCCTACATGCATGCATGTAAACCATGTATTGATCCACTCCATTTACATTTCTACTTAGTATAGTGTACTCATTCATAGTGTCTGCACTACACACTGAACATCTAGTAAGTATTACGATATCCACTCGACCAAATCTTTCTTATTCTCTTTCTGTTTCACGTACCAAGTTCTAATCAAAGTTCATCTTCCATATTTCCAGATTTCAAAACTTGCTACATGCAAAGGAAGACCAAAATATAAACGTGTAGACACTAATTTTAGATTTTGATAATTTTATACTGTATTGTATACTGTACTGTTTGTAACTTAATTGTATTTTAACCGTAATTTACTACAACATTGATTTTAATTATATGTGAGAACTCTAATATATAAGGTGAAGCCAACGCTGCATATGCCATAGCGGACTGCCAGAGGATGGCCTATTAAGTCAGGCCAAAAATGTTTGGAGAACTAACAAACAATAAACAGTATAGTGCAACAAGATGGTATTGAATTATGTGAATATAATTGAATGTCATGATTTTTTGTGTATGGAGAACTCTAGAACCTTGTAAAAATCTGCAAGGAATTTGCAAACCACAGTATGAAGTCTGTGGAAAGGGTAACATACTAAGGAAACACTTATTTCTTTGTGACTGAAATGCCTTGTTGTGTTTGTATCATGTTTGGTAAAACCATGTGAGTTTTTCATCTACTTTTCTATGCATTTAATTAGTTATTGTCATATAATGTAAATGGCTTCCTTTAGTCCCAGAGTCTGATGCCAGCATATCCCTGCACAGGAAAATAGCATACGAAGTAGGCGAGTACATGTCAGAGTGAGGTACAGTACTGTGCCGAAGCTGAGACCCAACAGAAACTGCAGATTACAGGCCTTTGAAACCAGTAATACATCACAAATTGCTTCCAAAACAGTAATGTCTTTGAAGAACAGAACCTGAATTTTGGAATGTGCCTGCATGCGATGCTTTGCACTCCTGCCTATGTAATTTTGATACAAAAGTTTTACATGCAGTGAAATCTGTTCCTTTCAGGTACGTATTCCAGAGAACTTGTTCGGTTTTCTCCGAAGTTTGGTGTTGCTGATGTTGATGGTCAGACTTCAAGATTTGAGTCTCTTGGCTACTTTCTGCACAACACATCTAACACTTGTCTTGTTCATGATACCGTTTACTCATTCTCCACTGATGAAGATAACAATATGTATGTAGAAGCTTATTCAGTGACTGAAGGAACGTTCCGTGTATTATGGAATGGTCATGCAGATACACAAAGTAGTAATGGTGTAACTGACTTCAGCCCAAAACATAGTATTGGTTGTTTTCCCTTAATTAAGTACTAAGCTTGTCAATTACTGCAAGTAACCAGAAAACAAAATGTGAAACTGGACTGCTTATTCTATACAGCAAAAACCATGGTTTATTTTATGACTGCTCTGCTTGTAATGGAAACAAGTTTATAAGCATTGCACGGTTAGTGTTTGAATACTGGTGACTGATTAATTTTTTTAATGCAAGTTACCCAGTCAACAGTGTCTAGTCTTTAGTTGGTAAGCTGTGTATGTATTTTTGAGACATACTGATATATGTATTATTTAGAACTTCCAAAAACCAATGGAATTTCAGTGAAGTAATACTTCATGAGACAGGATGGCCCATTCATTAGAGTCACTTGCTACAGAGTTTATTTCCCAGTATGAGCATGGGTTTTCATTTGACAGCCTAATCTGTACTAGCTCTGAGACCCAACTAGTCACCTGTCAAAAGGGTGATGAGATTCTTTCCATGGAAGCAAAACAGAAATGAAGCTGACCCATTCCCACCTAATGCTGAGGTTTAGAAGAAGCGGATCTTTACCTTTACTGAACTTATTGAACTTCATGTGCACTGTTTAGGCACAAGATGAAGTATTTTATATTGTGTGTGTTGTAGGGGCTGGTCTAATATTAATACAAGTATAATAAATAGGAAGCATGAATACAGTAAGTAAAAATATTAATTCCAACACAACAGTGTTTCTCTAACTGTCCCTTGATAAACACAAATACAACAAACAAGAAACGGAAAGAATAAAACCACATGGCAGGTAAAACTGTGTTGACGGAACATTTTGAGAATATGTTTATATACTAAAACAATATGGTAAAAAGTACTGCAACACATTTTTATTAGCAAATCAGAAACAGATATCAAAGTCACCTATGGGTATGACAGTGTCACTTGATTTTATGTTGTAATTTGTAAACACTGCTTTAATTGAAGGTATATATTTGTTTAACACCAGTTTCCATCTGTATCAAAATGAATAAACAGTATTATGACAATGTTATTATTTCTATTTATATGGACAGCATAAATCTTCTCTACAAATTCATGTAATGTAGTTTTGTAGTGCTGAACTGCCCATGTACAGGTTCTGTTCGATACTGCAAGCCGTCACACTTTCACTGAAGTGACTCACTTTACCTTTTCAGTTAGAAACAGCATAACGAATAATTCCAGGAGTACGTATTTCTCGCACTCGTCGAGTGTTCCGAAGAATGTTCAGCATGTTGTATGATGCTTTATCCATTGTTATGCTGCCAAGGGTCTTGAGGTCATCAGCAACACAGAAATAAAGTCCTGTAATCAGACAGGCTATAAGAATACAATGGCATAGTTAGGAACTACACAACCCATGTATATGCACAATGTTTGCTGAAATGGAAATTAATTTGCAAAATTTATCATTGTGTCTGTTACATATAATATTCAATCTGGTTTATTTAATGACACTATAAAATTTGTAGGTTATATAGCGTCAAGTGAAAGGATGGAAATAAGTGGTCACGACCCACTTTAAAGTTGCAGGAAGGGCAGAAAAAAAGGCCATAAGGTATGATCTCAAGGCCAAGAACTGGACCTGGGACCTCCAGATTTATGGTGATTGTTAATCATTGAAGCATACTGTTTGCTAAGGTGTTTAAAATCTTATGAAACACATAAAAGAGTCTACCACCCACTGTTAATAATATTTCATATTTATTACTGTGTTAGGCTATTGATTACTGTAAGCAGTTCTCATTCTATACACTTAGATTGTCTCTGTCATCACAAGTCTGCAATTTTATTACAGCATTCCAACTTCAGCTATACCATCTGGTTATCAAATGCTGATGACCTAGCTTCCTTAAGCAAGATCTAGCCCCATTCATAGTTAGATTATTAAACTCTGAATTTACAAAGTACAGTATTTATTTTTTGTTCTGGTATTTACTGCTCATATCTAAATGTAAATGTAAAATAAAAGTAACATATTAATGTAGAATTTAATGTTAAAAAATACTGTGAAATTGGGCATGTAATCATTATTACATTTTATACATTTCCTGTGTTAACACATTTTGAATTGTGTGCAGTGATTTTCAGGAACACATCCCCCCTTAATATTACAGTGAGTATTGCCAGGAGCAAATATGACAGACATGCTGGGATGTGGAGATGACAAAGTAGCAGCCAAAGTGTGCTGTCCAGAAGGTACAGCATAAAATTTTTGAGGAAGGAGACTGAAGAGTAGAAAGATACCTTTTTTCTGCAGAAAAATGTTTTTCCTTTGACCTACATCATTTTAAGGATGCAACTTAAAGTCACACATTGCGAAAACATTGACCAGCAGACTGAATACAGTTACAAACTATTGTACCTTGAATTTCTTTTAGTCTCCCCATCTTCACCTGCAAAATGGATTAATCACACTGATATATGCTAAGTGACGCACATTCTGACCCTGTTTTGAACACCACAGACAACTCATGCACTGTTTTAGTTTCTTTGGTGACAGTGATAAGTGGAGGTTTGTGGCCTCCTTGTTTGCCAGATCTGAACCTGTGTGAATTTTACCTGTGCAGCATATTAAAGGTTAAAGTGCATAATAATCCTTACAGTGAAGACTGTCTGAGAAGAAACACTCAGGATATAGGGCCTTCAATTTCACCAGCAGAACTTTCATGTGCAATGAACATGTTTTTCACAAGTGATGCACATGTGTGTGTGAGCTGAAGAACATTACCAGCACCCTACTTCAGCATTGTGAGTAGAAACATACTATCATCTGCAAAACATTTAACTAAAACTTTCTAGAACTGTCTTTAAAAGTGAGCAAAAGATTAATATTACATGCCATACACTGAAAATGTGTGGACTCCAACTCATAAATTGGAACAGCAGAAATAGCAGCACTCAGTTAGCTGCCTGCTGCCATGTAAAATGCTCTGTGAAATGACCAATAACATGGTCCAGTTCAACAAAGGACCTTGTATATATAATATTACACAGTGTACTAAACAAGGTGGCTCAAGCATAACACTTCTATTGCATTCCTTGGAGGTGCACAGGCCAAGGCTCAGTCAGGATTCCAACTATACTGAGGTCTTCTGTGACTTTTCTCAGCCCCCTTGAGGCAAATTCTGGTCTGGTACCTTAAATTAGACCACAGCTACTTCCTTCAGCAGCATTTATTCTTCATTATGCACTACCATTCAAATATCTGAACACAATATGATCAAGTTACTGATATTGTTGTTAAATTAAGTACATATAAGTATATTATACAGTGGGCTACCCTTTTCTATTGTCTCCTTTGTCTCCTGTTTCTTGAATGCATCATATTCAGCCAACTTTTTTCCTTTAAGGGTACTTCTAGGATGACTGAAAAGCTGGTATTTCTTCTTTAGTGCCATGTTAAATGCATCTATGAATTTGTTCACCATTTCATAAGTCAATCTGCCCCTCATGTACCTGCATGAAGAGTTAGGGATATTATGTTCTGTTCATCAAAGTAAAGAAAAATAAACTAATTACAAGACAGTTTGTTCTATTAAGAAATAATGATACCCACTGTCCTTCAAATACTCCAGTCTAAGTGGCAAGTCTACTCTAAGAGAAGCTATAAATTAATTCTTATCGTCCTATGCAACCGTATGTTGGTGTCTAAAAAGCAGTGGCAAATGGCCCTAGCACACAATGTGGACATTTAAATGTCAATGCTAAGTGAGAAAAATTCTGGCTGCCATGAGATACATTTGGCATTTAAATCCATTGGCTAAAGTTACACAACATCCACCTCCATGCATAATTTCCACTAGTACAGATTCCCTCCACATCTACCTTAAAATGAGTACACCTTTGTGCCATGCAACAGAATTCATCACTGCTGTGAGACATGTAATTTTATTTGTTTAATGTGAGGGTCCTGTATAGTAATCCTTCAGTAGGCCTTTGACTTGCCAAGTGCGAATGGCATCAAAATTCTGCCTAGGCCAACAGCAGTTGAAAGATGAATTACAGATGAACTGAATGCAATTCATGTAGTATCTGATGTGAACAAAGTGGAGGGGGGGGACTGAAATGCACTGACATAAATTTCAC
>JGI24700J35501_10930040_pt1 | contig 11138 bp, 6 predicted proteins | sample TergutTh196P1_FD_35501 | JGI IMG/M metagenome (IMG submission 35501) | reverse complement strand
CGGGGTCCAGGGGCAGAGCCCCTGGCGGGGTGTGGGGCAGAGCCCCACGGTCTTAATCTCGCATGAAACTTAGCCAGCGGTCTACGAAGTTTTTTAGGGCTGTTCTTTGGGGGAGAGGTTGGTTTAGTAGAGTCTTGCTGATTGTTTCTATGTTTCTGCTGCTCTCAGTGTGAGGGTAAAGTAGGGCTACTGGCTCTTGAGCTTTGACGGCTCGGATTAAGTTCTTGTCGTATAATATGTTGCCTAAATTTAATGGGCTTATGTTTAGGAAACGATCACATACCTTGTAAAGCCGTGAAAAAACCTCTTCGCCCTCCTTTTGGCTGTCTATGCGGTTGATTACTACTTTAAGCTGCGGCGGCTCTGGGTTGTCCTCGGATATTACTTTCATTATAGTGTATGCGTCTGCTATGGCGGTTGGATCGCTCGTTGTTACTACTATTATCTCGTGGCTCGCTTTTAGGAAATTCGTTACCGCCTTGGATATGCCTGCCCCTGTGTCGATGATTAAAATATCGGTCATCTCTTCGAGTTGATGTAAACCTTCTAATAGAACGGACATCTGCGACTCGGAAATATCGGCAAGCTGTGTGAGACCAGAACCGCCAGAGAGAAAGTTGACACCCTCTGGACCCAGTGTTAGTGCCTCTGCTATGGTTACTTGCCGAGATAGGACTTCCTTAAAGGAATATTCAGGGCGTACGCCTAGGAGGACTTCTATGTTTGCCAAGCCAAAATCAGCATCTATTACTACCACGCGCTTGTTGGAACGTGCCATGAAAATTGCTAGATTGAGGGCGAAGTTTGTTTTCCCTACGCCCCCTTTGCCACTTGTTACGGAAATAACACGCATTGATTCGGACTTCTTAGGCGTGTTCTTTTTGTTCAATAATGTTCTTAATTTTTCAGCCTGATCCATGGGTTAAGAATCCCCCCATTCAGCACTGTCAAAACCTGTGCCTAATAGCGATTTTGCGATTTTGTCAGGTTGTATTTTTTCTATATCCTCTGGCACGTTCTGTCCGAAAGAGACGTACGATATTTTTTTGCCCGTTATATGGCAGATATTTAGCAAAGTGCCTAAACATTCCGCCTCGTCCAATTTTGTGAAAATAAGGTCAAAATCCGTTATTTTATCATATGTGCGGATTATGTTCAAAATGTCGTCCTCTCGTGTGTTTACGCTTAGGACTAGGAATTTATTGCTGCTTGGTACAAATTCTAGCATATTTTTGAGTTCCATGAGATTTTCGTGGTTGTTGTGGCTGCGCCCTGCGGTGTCAACTAAAATGACATCGTGGGTCTCTTGCAGACGGTCAACATTTGCGATAATTTCGTCGCCGCTGTAAATTACATTCAAATTCAAGCCCATAATATCCGCATAGGTGCGGAGCTGCTCCACGGCGGCTATGCGGTAAGTGTCCGCCGTTATCAGCCCCACCTGCTTGTGAAAATTGATGAGGAGCAGAGACGAAAGTTTGGCGATTGTGGTGGTTTTGCCCACACCTGTGGGACCCATGAAAATGACGACCTGCTTCACGCCTTGATAACCTGCACCCGTTTCCTGGCCGACTAGTACGCGCGGCTCGCCCAGGATTTCGATAATTTTATTATACACTATTTTCACGAGTAGGTTAATATCCTGTTTTTCACGGTCGCTTAGGGCGTTGGCGTTTTCCAAAACTTGTTTAGCGATTTCAGGCAACACACCCTGATTTATCAGGGAATCGTAGAACATACGGATACTGGTATTTTCGTACAGATGCGGTTTTTGCGTGGAGGGGTCTTGTTTTAGCTTTTCGACAAGGTTTTCGAGTTCCGCTATTGTTTGGTTCTGCAATTTTATCGTGCGTTCCTTTTCGTCGTCTTGTTTGATGATGTTTAGGAAATCAGGGAAGTCTGAGCGTTGATTTTGTTGGTTTTGCTGGTTTTCGAGAGCGGCGTATTTTTCGTCGATATCAACGTCAAGTGTAGGTTTTGGGCTGGTTTTGGATTCCGCCGCCGCCTGTTTCGCCACCTCCAAAATTTTATCTTTATTGGATTCGGTCTCATCAAAAGCCGCCGTTACGACTATGGTCGGCTTTTTGAACAGCCCTTTGAACCCTTTTGCCTGTTTTTTGCGTATGTTCAGGACAATGGCGGACAGACCCAGTTCGTTTTTGACTTTTTCGAGTGCTTCTTGTTCTGTTTTGCCTTCAAATTTTTTGGTTTTCATAAAAACTTGGTGAAATTTTTTGAGCTATACCCTAGCAGAATCGAGATATTCACCATTCCCCTTTCCATTGTTTTTCTCCAAAATCCACTGTATCTAGAATTATACCACAAATTTTATAAAATTGCCAGCAGCAAAAAATATTTTAGCATATTAAATTTTGGTTTGCAAAAATTGGCGAGTTAGTATGTTAAATTTTGGTTTGCAAAAATTGGCGATTTGTGCTATCCTAATGTAGATGATGTTCGAGCGAGGAGCATCGCTCCAGAGGCGGTGCTGTCTTATGGCACGAAAATCCCCGTATAATCAACAATAACGGCTATTGAATCGGCTGGCGAAATTTATCGCAAAAATTTTTTCAAAAAAACTTGACATTCAATCCATCTATGTGTTAATATGAAGTTAGTCGAGTTTTCGAGCGAATTTTCGAGCAAGCGAGAAAGGTCGAGTGTCGGTTGCGGGAGTCGGCTGTCTGCTAATTGGAGGGTAGTAATCGGACGATGTGGCGATGCAATCGGTAGGTGTTTATTTTCAACGGGGTGTAGCGTAGTTTGGCTAGCGCGCCTGATTTGGGATCAGGAGGTCGCAGGTTCAAATCCTGTCACCCCGATAGCTTTTTATAATAAGAAGATGTATTCAACATCTTGAGGTAGGGGCGGATAATATCCGCCCGCACACCCAGCTGGTTATCTGCCCGCAAGCCGCAACTGGCTTTGTGTTGGATACACTTTCTAACTCAATCATTTCATTTTTTATTTTTGGAAAGTCGTTGATGACCGCCTAAAGGGGAGATTTAATGTGAAAATTCTAACAAGGTTGAATATATCGACAAAACTTATCCTGTCGTATGTGTTGATAATCTCCCTCTTTCTTGGTGTAATTGTTTTTTCAAATTTTGCGTATAGCAGGAACGAAGAGGCTCATTCCCATTTGTACGATTTTGTTATTATGCGTATGCTGTACACGCTAGAATATCAACAGCTGCTCGCCGAAATGCAGGGTTATTTGCAAGCAAATTTTCTAAATGCGTTTTGGCCGATTAGGCTTGGCGGGGAACGCCAGCTGACTTTGGCAAGCGAGGAATATCTGATATTCCTGCACGAATCACTCCAGGAAATTTCACAAATCTACATCGCTTCCGTAGAAATCGACCCCGTGTTTTCGGATGCCGAAAGGGCGTTCAAAATCACTACCATGACCAATGTTGTACAGAATACAAGTGTGGTTTTTAACCAGTTTCAAACGCATTTCTTTTTCTATGGCAGCAGACTCTTTACTGCGGACAGTGTCATGGATCTTATACCGATAATAGAGGGCGATTTGCAAGTTTTGCGTGAAGCCGCAGAAGATAAAATGCTTGCGATGCGTCTTGAAACGCAACAAAATTTGGTGGGAATTGAGACTGTGAATTTTGTGGTTTCGGCGATTGCGGTGGCATTTGCCGCACTGCTGGCTTTCTTGATAATAATGAATTTCCGCACTAAAGTATCCAACCTGTTAAAATCTGCCATTTTGTTGCAAAAGGGCGATTTCAAAGTGGATTTGCGGACGAACGACACGGATGAAATGGGCAATATCTCCAACACCATAGCTAATATGGTAGACCGTTTCAAAGCCATAATATCGCAGATAAACTATATGTCGGAAGAGTTCAAACGGGGCGATATTGATGCTCGAATAGTCGAAGATGATTTTGAGGGCGATTATCGTGTTACCGCACAGGCGATAAATAGCCTAAACAGCGATATTATAACCGAAGTTTTGGCGATTTTGAATACAACCAAATCGTATGCGGACGGCAATTTCAAGATGGAACCGATACAGCTGCCTGGCAAGAAGGCGATGGCAACCGATACATTAAATTCCATACGCACAACTTTGGAGAGTCTCTACAACGATATGCACGACCTTGCAAATGCAGGTATACAGGGCGACTTGACCGCTCGAGTAGATTTAGACCGCTACTCTGGCGATTGGAAGATTGCCATGGAGGCGTTAAACCATTTTGTATCGAATGTGGCAAAACCCATTGATGAGACTTTGGATATATTAAAACAATTTGCGTTGGGCAATTTGAAGGAGAGGATAGAGGGCGATTATAACGGCATCTTCTTAGAAATGAGCAAGTCCGTCAACCGAACCATGAACGCCATCTCTGCCTATGTGGAGGATATAAATCGTGTGCTTGACAGTATGTCGGAGCGGAATTTGGACGTTTCCATAGATAGGATTTACGTTGGCGATTTTGAACATATCAAAACTTCGATAACCAAGATAATCGACACATTTAACGGGATATTGCAGGAAATACAGGATTCTTCTATAAGCATTGATTCGGGAGCACATTCCATTGCGGAATCTAGCCAAGATTTGTCTGTGGTCGCAACAGAGCAATCGGAGGCGGTGGACGAAATTGAACATACGGTGGAGCTGATATTAAATCAGGTTAAAACGAATGTGGAGAAAGCCAATTCCACCAAAGATGTGGCTGAAAATGCAAAAGATAGTGCCTACAAGGGTAACGCCGATATGCAGGAGATGCTCGATTCCATGTCTGAAATCAGCAAGGCTTCCAACGATATTTCCAAGGTAATCAAAGTAATAGACGATATTGCGTTTCAAACGAACCTACTTTCCCTAAATGCCTCTGTTGAGGCGGCAAGGGCTGGCGAACACGGAAAAGGTTTTGCCGTTGTGGCAGAAGAAGTACGCACATTGGCGACACGGAGCAAGGATGCGGCACAGGAGACGGCTATTTTAATAGAATCATCCGTCTCAAAATCCAAGCAAGGCAGCCTAATAGCCAACAAAACGGCTGAAACCTTGAACGCAATAGTGGGTCAAATTAGCGAAATAAGCGATTTAGTGAATGATGTGGCAAGCTCTTCAGAAGATCAGATGCACGCAATCGAAAACGTACGAGAGGCAATGAAGGAGATTTCCATTGCAACTCAGGTCGTCTCCTCAAACTCACAAGATACCGCCTCAACTAGCGAAGAGCTTTCGAGCCAGTCGGAGACCTTTAAGGATATGGTAGGCAAGTTTAACCTGAGAGGCAGATAAAGGCGGCAGGTGGCAGGTATCTATTTATAGAAAAAATCGAGTGGAAGCGGGTGGCAGGTATCTATATGGAAAAAAATCGAGTAGAAGTGGTAATTGACGGTCAAATTATTACTTTGGTTTCTGATGAAAATGAAGAATATATGCAAAAGGTAGCACTCTATATCGACAAAAAATTAGCCGAAATAAAATCTTCAAAATCCAACAAGCCAGTTACCGAACATCTGCGTACCCTGCTTATATCGGTAAATATAGCCGATGACTATTTTAAGTCGGTGGAAAAACGCCGTGTTTTAGAGGAAACCCACGAGGCATACAAAAATGAGATGAATCGTATGCAGGAGGAAAATATTCTGCTTACCGAAAAGATTCACGAGCTGCAATCAGAGCTGGTCGTGCTAGAAAATCACTACAGAACAGGGGAGAAAAAAAAGCCCCCTCAACATTCAAAAAAGCCAAAGCCCGAAAAATCCAACAAAGTAGTCAATTTTAACCCTGGCAAGGTTTAACGGCGAGCAGTTTCAGTAATGTTGCAAACGACTTGAAATATTACAAACAAGCGGATCTGGGAGCACGCCCCCAGCGGCAAGACAGTTTTGTGCCAGGTGTGGGACAGAGTCCCACGGTTTTATAAAACTAACGACAGAGAGGGAAATTAATGTTTAAGCAAACGGTAAAAAATAGGATATTAGTACCAGTGCTAGTCATACTCATAGCGGCGGTAACAACGATTGGGATTATAAGCTATGTTGTTACCAGACAGGCGGTAACAACGATGATTGACACCTCGATGGATGCCGTCATCAACAATATTTTGAATGCGTACGAACTATCGGCGGAAATTAACGAAATAGTTTTTACCGAATTGAATAACAACAATATAGCACTCGCACGTGCGTTTGCCGAAATTATAAGATTGAATCCGCAGTTGCTAGACACTAGCGAGGCAGGGGTGGCGGCGATGGACGCAATAGCCGCCAAATTAGGAGTAACAGAGGTACACGTAGCGGACGGAAACGGTATTTTACAGTATGGCAACATACCTGGATTTTTTGGATTTTACTATGGTTCGGGCGAGCAATCTGAACCTTTTTTACGGATTTTAGCAGACCCTAGTTTGGAATTTGCACAGGAGTTTATGCCCAATGCAGCTTTGGAAGTGCTGTTTTCGTATATTGGAGTTGCACGTACCGATGCCCCAGGATTTGTGCAGATAGGCGTTTCTGGCGAGGCGGTAGAGCATCTGACTGACATTTTGGCGATACAGCAGACTGTAGAGCACACAAGGCTTGGCGTTTCGGGTGAGGTGTTTATTGTTATAAACGACGTAATTACAGCACATCAAAACACTTCTCAAATGGGGCAGAATTTTACAGCAACAAATATTAGAGAGGTAGGCACAAACAGATATTGGATGAATATAGCTGGCACTGAATACTATGTGGGAATTTACGATATGGGTTATCAACAGATTTACGCAATAATACAAGAGTCGGAATTTTTTGAGCATATTAACAGCATCAGGGAGTTGGTTATATTTGTATCCCTCGTCTCTGTAATCATCATGGGAATAATCTTGATAATTGTACTAAACCGAGTTACACGCCCCATTACTAGTCTTGTGAATGTTTCGCAAGAAATAGCCGCTGGCAATATTCACATCAACAAAAATACAGAAAATTTGAGACATGACGAGATTGGACATCTTACAAACGACATATATGCACTATCAGATGTAATCAATTCGCTGATGGATGATTTTGCGACCTTGGAGCGGGAGATAAACACAAACGGCAATATCACATACAGGGTAGATTCGTCCAAATATGACGGTGCATTTAGGGATTTTTGCGAACAGGCGAACGACCTAATCGCAGGTTTCCACTCGGATTTACTTTTGGTCTTTGAGCTTTTGGAGTCGATAAGCAAGGGCAATTTTGATTTTAGCGTTAGAGACCTGCCAGGCAAGAAAGTCGTGATAAACAATCATTTCAACGAGATAATGCAGGATATGAAGGATATTCATGCGGAAATTACCAGTATGTTCAACAATCTAGCCGATGGACAGCTAGATGCAAAGGTAAACGCCGACAGATACAAGGGTGCGTGGGCTGTTTTGCTTGCCGACCTAAATAGATTGCTCGAAACGATAGCCGATCCAGTATCCGAAATAGAGGTCGCTCTGTCCGAAATGGCAAGGGGCGAGTTCTTGACCCCTGTAAAAGGCAATTACAGAGGGGCATTCGAGACACTGAAGATGACCGTTAATTCCACGGGCGAAGAGCTACTGTTAAATGTCCGTGAAATAACCGATATTTTAGTTGCGGTATCACAGGGGGACTTGACCATACCCGTGGATAGGACACGAATCGATTCATATAAGCCGATAAAAGAGGCTCTCATAGCTATTTTGGGTTCGCTTAACGAATCGCTCTTTGCGATACGGGAATCTTCGGAACGAGTGCAGAATAGCAGCACACAGGTAGCCCACAGTGCAAGTGTCTTGGCGGTTTCCGCTACAAGACAGGCGGAGGCGGTGGAGGAAATAAATACCTCCATAGAATTTGTTACAGAAAAAACCCATAGCAGTGCCAAAATCGCCAACAGTGCAAATGAAAAAGCCCAGCAATCCACAGACTCCGCCCATGCGGGGAGCAGTAACATGAACGATATGCTCGCCTCTATCGATAGCATAAAGGCGACCTCGGCAAACATCTCCAACATTATCAAGGTAATCGACAACATTTCTTTCCAAACAAATCTACTTGCATTAAACGCCTCGGTAGAGGCAGCACGTGCGGGCGAACACGGCAGAGGTTTTTCGGTGGTGGCGGAAGAGGTACGCAGCCTCGCTACAAGGACGCAGAGTGCCACCCAAAACACCTCAACGGAGATAGAGGCGACGTTGGTCAAGGTAGATGAGAGTATAAGGGTCGCAAACGAAACTTCAGAATCTTTGGAAAAGATAGTGTTGCACGTAAACGAGGTTTCGGATTTAATTTCGCAGATTGCCACCATGTCGCAGGAGCAAGCTAACACGATAAACGATGTTTACCACGCTATAAACGAGATTTCCGAAGTGGTAAAATCCAACTCCGAAACCTCACAAGAGGTTGCAACGGCGAGCCGAGAGTTAGACGACCAGACGGAGATTATGAAAAAGGCGATAACTGTATTCAAATTACTACGCTAAAGAGTCGAGTTTGCAAATTTCAGGGCAGACCTCTGGGGGGTCTGCTCTTTTGTTGGGCATCACGCATCGGAAAAACAATGAAAATGAGCGGGGCTGAGCAGAGCCCCACGGTTTTATAAAATTTTGCTAGACATCACACCAAAAATGTGTTATAATGAGTAATAACCGAAAAATAAGGAGTTGCAATGGACAAAATAATAGGAGTCGATATAACTAAGCAGATGAAAGACAGCTATATCGAGTATGCAATGAGTGTAATAGTGGCACGTGCGCTACCCGATGTGCGGGATGGACTAAAACCAGTACAGCGGCGTATCCTCCACTCTATGAATGAGATGAATCTAACGCCAAGCTCTGGGCATAAAAAATCGGCACGTATCGTGGGCGATACTATGGGAAAATACCATCCCCATGGCGACAGTGCTATCTATGATGCTATGGTGCGTATGGCACAGGACTTTTCCATGCGTTGCCCGCTAGTGGACGGACATGGGAATTTTGGCTCGATGGACGGCGATGGTGCTGCCGCTTCACGTTACACCGAAGCCCGTTTAAGCCGCCTTTCTCTGGAACTGTTGGCTGGTATCGATCAGGATACGGTGGATTTTCAATTTACCTACGATGGCGAATTTAAAGAACCCGTTGTCTTGCCCGCTCGTTTTCCCAACCTACTTGTAAATGGTTCGTCGGGTATTGCTGTAGGTATGGCGACCAATATCCCCCCTCATAATTTACAGGACTGCATAAAGGCAGTGATTCAGGTAATAGACGACCGTTTGGACGGCACAGACACTGATGCGGAAGTCCTTATCGATATTATAAAAGCCCCTGATTTTCCCACTGGCGGCGGTATTCTCGGCACGGCTGGCATACGTCAGGCATATTTGACTGGTAAAGGCAAGGGTGTTTTGCGTGCCGAGGCTGAAATTATGCCGATGGGGGCAAATCGAGAGATGATTGTCGTTACCCAGATTCCATATCAGGTCAACAAGGCTAAATTGGTCGAACGCATGGCGGATTTGGTCAAGGACAAAAAAATAGACGGCATAACGGACATACGAGATGAATCCAATCGTAAGGGCGTTCGCATCGTTATTGAATTACGCCGAGATGCAAACGCACAGGTTATTCTCAATCAACTATACACCTTCTCCCCTTTGCAAGAGAATTTTAGTATTCTAATGCTCGCACTAGACCGCAACCGCCCAAAAGTAATGAATTTGAAGGAGATTTTGAATTTTTACATAGAGCATCAAAAAGAGGTTTTGACGAGGCGTACGACCTTTGAGCTGAACAAGGCAGAGCGACGCGCCCATATTTTAGACGGCTATTTGAAAGCACTTGCAAATATAGATGAAATTTTGGAGAAGATTCGGGCATCGGCGGACACGGTGGCGGCACGTACCGTTTTAGTTGAAGAACACGCCTTTACGGTCGAACAGGCAACAGCAATTTTGGAGATGCGTTTTCGAGCCCTCACAGGTCTTGAAAAAAGTAGGCTAGAAAAAGAGAGGGACGAGTTAAGGCAGCTAATCGGCTATTTGTCGGGGATATTAAACGATGAAAATCGTCTTTACAACATGATGAAAGAGGAATTGACCGTAACAATGCAACGATACGGCTCTGAACGCCGCACGGCTCTCTTACACGATCCTGGCGAAATCCTTACCGAGGACTTAATCGACGAGGAAGAGACTGTAATAACCATGTCTCACTTGAACTACGTAAAACGTATGTCGTTGGACACTTACCGCAGTCAGCGGCGTGGCGGCAAGGGCGTTATCGGTATGCAAACTCGTGAAGAGGATGCCGTTCGGGATTTAATAGTAGCAAACACTCACGATTACATTCTTTTCTTCACGAATTACGGGCGTGTACATCGTATTAGGGCGTATGAGATACCCGAGGCAACTCGCACGGCTCGAGGTATGGCGATGGTAAATTTATTAAATCTAACCGACGGCGAAAGCGTGGCGGCGGTCATTCCTATAGCCAAAGAGACTGCAAACACTGGTTTTATTACCCTTGTTACCAAAAAGGGCATAATCAAGAAAACAAACATGGAGCAATACGCAAATATACGCAAAACGGGCTTAAACGCCATAACAATAAAGGAAGATGACGCTCTCATCTCCGCAATGCGGTCGATGGGCGGTCAGTCCATAATCCTTGCGGCTGCTTCGGGTCTAGGCATAATGTTCAACGAGGACGATGTACGTCCTATGGGACGGACTGCTTCTGGTGTTATAGCGATGCGTTTAAATCCTAACGATTCCATAGTTGGTGCAACAATAGTTGAGGAAGGCGGCAACATTTTACTGGTTTCGGCTGGCGGATTTGGTAAATGCACTGAAATTTCCGATTTCAGGTTTCAAAAGCGCGGCGGCAAGGGTTCGAAAATCTACCGAACAACTGAAAAGACGGGCTCTTTAATTGGCATCACTTCCGTAAGGGAGACTGACGAACTTATGCTAATAAATTCGGAGGGCATAATAATAAGGACTCCCATTTCCGCAATCTCCGTTCAAGGCCGCGTAACTCTAGGTGTCAAACTAATACAACTAGACAACGGCACAAACGTAGTAGGCATGGCAAAAATAACCGACATCGCTTAAGACCCTGGGGCTCTGCCCCAGACCCCGCTGGGGGCCAGCCCCCAGACCCCCGCCACTT
>JGI24700J35501_10930041_pt1 | contig 11141 bp, 8 predicted proteins | sample TergutTh196P1_FD_35501 | JGI IMG/M metagenome (IMG submission 35501) | reverse complement strand
GAAAGGGGTTGACAAACGTTGCCGAACTGTGTTATAATTAGCAGAGCAGAGCAGAGCAGAGCAGAGCAGAGCAGAGCAGAGCAGAGCAGAGCAGAGCCTTAGCCGCCTAGTCTCCGCCCTTTTGTCTTGCCTAAAAATAACAAAAACCTTGCCAACGCAAGCAAACCGCTTATTTCCATTAAGAGAGTGAGCCGTTACTTGTGTTTTTTGTTGCGAAATTTTAGCAACGCAACTTTAAACGCAACTTTATAAGATAAGCAAAAATAAAAAATAAATCTAAGGAGGAACTATTATGTTCTGTACAAACTGTGGCGTAAAAAACGCCGAAAATGTAAAATTTTGTAATGCTTGCGGAAGCCCAATGTCTGGCGATGCAAGTAATGTGGGAAATTTCGCCACTCCGTCAAGCAGGCAATCCACTCAAACCTATGCGAACCCCTTAGCAACGTTACATCCACAAAGAATTATTTTAATTGTAATTTCAGCGGCAGGAATTATTTCATTGTTTTTGCCTTGGACTTCATCAGTATTAGAATTTTTCGGCATAACTGGTAACTCTTTTAGCATCAGTCCAATAGCAGGCATAATAGGAATAATTTTTTTCTCAACGGTGGCTGTTTTTGCTTTTAGTGTGGGCAATGATAAAACTCTAGCTCTATCAGAATATCCCAACGCACTCGTTATAGCGAGTATCATTATGGGGGGTGGCATTATTGCATTAATAGGGCTTTATTTGATCTTTGTTGGCATACCTAGTCAAGTGATTGCTGAAATAGGTTTTGGTATGACTCTTGAAGATACGACTATATCTGAAAGATTTGAAATACTAGGAAATGGCATATTTTTGTTTACATTTGCTGGGATGGCGTGTTGGCTTGTGCTTAGTAATCATCTTATTCGTATAGTATATATGGTTAGTGCGATATTTTTGTTTTTAGCCTCCCTAGCTACTATCGACTTTGATGTTTTTTTGTGGATGTGGAATATTGGTGGAATATTGGAAAGAACATTAGCAGTGTTGGTAATATGCTTGCCAATATTTAGCATTGTCGCAGCTGTATTGCGAGCAAAATTTAACCTACTACGCTCAATAGCTGTATTGGGCATAATTCTTGTTCCTATCACGGCGTTCTTGCCTTGGCTATGGTTTACTCCAGCTAGTTTGTTTTATATTGCATTAGCTGTGATAGCACATATTGGATGTAATTATGAATTACGTTAGCCGACAGTATTATTGCGGAACAATCCGCAAACATGAACATAATCACAGATGCAACAACGACATCACAGGAAAGGAGATTGTCCATTGTCAGTCCTACGAGACAAAAATGGATAAAAGAGTCTCTTTTTGCCCAAATTGCCAAACTAAAAACCTGCAATTATAGATAGCAAGTAATTTCCAAAAGCCTACCTAGTAAAAATGGGTAGGCTTTTAATTTTCGACAACAACCCCTCTTGACTTCCCACCAAAAACCTGCTACAATAAAACCAACTCAAACAAAGGGGAGCAAGCGGTTTGGCGGATATAATTTATATCTATCTCGCAAGCACAAAATACCGTTCACAACGATAATCATCACACTCCGCCACGCTCAACAGCCGTTTTGCCCAGTTCGTCATCGGTCAAAACGCCTACATAGACACAGGCACAAGGCGGAATATGACGGCAGGCGTTATCCCATTCATCTTCAGCGACCGCACGTACTTGCCGATACGCTACATAGTCGAGCCGTTAGGGTTTACTTTCCGCATAGACACAGCTAGGAACGCTATAATTATCGAATAACTCAGAAATCCCCTGCTATCTCAGCAGGGGACTTCCTTTCCAACAAAATTCTCGACAAACACACCCAATAAAAAAATTTGAAAGTATTAAAAATGAGCAGCGTAGCAATCTCGAAAAAACAGCAATTACACGACAGATAAGAAGCCCGCCTCCCTTTTATAATCGAAATCCCACCAACGAAAACCAAATATTTTCGATCAAACATTTTACAATCCCCCCAAAAAATGGTACAATAAAGTCAAACATATTTCTTAGGAGGTTTTATTATGAAATACCTAACATTTGGCGAGATCATGCTCCGCCTGAAAACAAAGGGCGTGGAACGCTTCTTCCAAAGCCCCAGCCTGGAAGCCACTTTCGGCGGCGGCGAGGCGAATGTTGCCGTCTCCCTCTCGAACTACGGCTGTGATGCGGCTCTGCTCACTTTCCTGCCCAAAAACCCCATCGGCGACCATTGCCTTGCCGAACTACGGAAATTCGGCGTGGACACGAGCCGCATAATCCGCGGTCCTGGGCGCATGGGCATCTACTTTTTAGAGTGCGGTGCAAATCAGCTGCCCAGCAAGGTCGTCTATGACCGAGATTATTCCGCCATTGCCCTTGCAAAACCTGGCGATGTTGACTGGAATAAGGCATTTGACGGCATCGGCTGGTTTCACATCACTGGCATTACGCCCGCAATCAGCCAGTCCAGCATGGAGCTCTCGCTCGAAAGCGTGAAAGAGGCGAAGAAACGCAATGTTACCGTCTCCTGCGACCTGAATTTCCGCAAGAATCTGTGGAATTACGGCAAAAAAGCCCCAGAAGTCATGGGCGAACTGGCGAAATACGTTGACGTGGCGATTGCCAACGAAGAAGACGTGCAGATGTCCCTCGGCATCACGACGGACGTTGAGGTACATTCGGGCGAATTGGATCGGGAAAAATATCGGGCTTTGTCCACAAAAGTTCTGGAAAAATACCCCGATATGAAGATGATCGCCATAACCCTGCGTGAAAGCCAAAGTGCCGACAGCAACGGCTGGGCGGCTTGTCTGAACGACCGCAAGGATTTCATCGTGAGTCGGCGTTATCAGATAAACGACATCATCGACCGAGTGGGCGGCGGCGACTCGTTCGGCGGTGGGCTGATTTACGGCTTGAACAACTATTCCGACCACAAGCAAGCCCTCGAATTTGCCGTGGCGGCGAGCTGTTTGAAGCACTCGATAAACGGCGATTTCAACCGAGTTGACGTATCCGACGTGGAGAAACTCATGGGCGGCGACGGCAGCGGCAGAGTTGTGCGGTAAATGCGAGTCATAATAGGCAACGACCACGCCGCCGTGCAGCTAAAACAGTCTATCGTGGGCTTTTTGCGGCAGAAAGGCATCGAGGTGTACGACATAGGCGTGGGCGTGGGCGAAAAGGTGGATTATCCAGACAATGCGGTGGCTCTGTGCGAGCGGCTGGCGGAGTTCGACTTGGGCGTGCTAGTCTGCGGCTCTGGCGTGGGAATGTGCATTTCTGCGAATAAAGTCAAGGGTATCCGAGCGGTTGTCTGCTCCGAGCCGTATAGTGCGCGGATGGCTAGGGCACATAATGACGCGAATGTGCTGTGCTTGGGTGCGAGAGTGGTTGGCGACGAGTTGGCGTTCGAGATTGTTTCGGCTTTTTTGGATACCGATTTCCAAGGCGGGCGGCATGGCATTAGGGTTGAGAAAATCAATGGGATTTTGCCTTAATTCCGCCGTTTTGAGAGTTAATAGTTTGAGTTAGGGCGGACGGCAAAAAGTCCGCCCTGGTTTGCTTAGTTTTGTACCACGATTTTATGGCGTAAATCCACGGCACTTGTTAAGATTACAGGCTCGCCGCCGTCAACCCCTGCTTTTACTAGGATAGTTGCAAATTCTTTGTTTTCGGAAATGTTTACTTGTACGTCTAGTATGTGGCGGGCTAGTTCTTGGCGAATTTGGTGGTAAGAATTTGGGTTGAGTACACAGCTATAATAAGGATGACAGCTGGTGCAACTATTACCAGCAGAAGAACAATCACAGCTAGTATTATCACAATGAACACTAGTATTACACCTTCCGCCTAAATTTAATCGTCTAAATTGTGTTCCGCTTGTTGCATTGCGATTGAATGAGAAAATAAAATCATTTGATTGATTTGTATTTGGCTCAATCTGCCACAAAACTAGCATAAGTTCCCCATTTGTGTGGGTATGATGTATAACGACATCAGCCATCTGAATCTGAGCCGTCAGGGCATCCACCGCCGCACGAGCGTTCTCCAAGGCTTGATTTTGCTCAACCGTGGCACTCGATACTCGTGCCGTGTATATTAAAATTTGCCCTATTCCGATAAATAGAAGCATCCATAATGCTATAGCGACAGTTAGCTCTATTAGTGTAAATCCGTTTTTCATCGCACTCACTCCTAAAATATTTTACGCCCATTATAACGCAAATTTTTATAATTTGCAAATTTTTAAAATTGCAAAAATCAAGCCATCAATTTGCAAATTTTCAAAATCGCAAAAATTAAGCCCTCTTCCGAACCCCTTTAACCGTCTTCCACACCCCATCGCCGATTCCCCACAACGAACTCGCCACAATAATCACTGCCACAACGTGCCGCCATTGGAAATCTCCAACCGCCATTCTAACGTCATTCACCGAATCCGCTATTAACGAATGTTCCAATAAATTCATGTTAAACAAATCCCCCCAATACAGCATATGTAGCATAATTCCCCCAATGACGACCGTATGCACAATATTGGCGAAACAGGTTGCAACATTCCACCTCGCTTGGCGTAAAAATACGACATTCGAGACAAGACCAGCCGCACCCATGATTATAACAAACGGAATTGCTCGCATAAGTGCCACTTGCGAAAAAAGGCTTATATCTGCAAATTCGTGTGGTGCAAATAAAAATGTGCCGCCTGCCAAAATCCAGTAAATACAGCCTATCGTGAAAATCACGGACAGAAATATACCTACTACGCTAGATATTTTTGAAATATTCCCGTCTGTGGTTGTGGGGATTTTGGGCAGATTGGACAATGCGGCAATATTCCATTCTTCCCCCACATATCCGCTTTTCTCCGCTATTACAAAACCGATTGTAGTCCAAAAAGCCGCCTGTAATGCCCCTTGCAAGCCTGTCCACACCGCACCGCCTATCATATTTGAAATGCTGGGGATTCCAGCCACCGCTCCGCCCACGGCGGCAACCGTTGCCACTATCGCAACCACCATTTTCAGAACCTGGATATATGTGTCATATAAAAGCGGCGAAATCAAGTAACGAGGGGGTTGATATTGGTTTGCAAGGCTTTGCGGAGAGCCGAGTTGTATCAGCGTTTCCTGCACATTCTGCATAGCGGCTGATTCTGGCAACATATCGGCAATATTCGCCCTAAGTTCCAACATTACCTCTGTCCGTTCGCTTTCTGGCAAACGGCGGACTGTATCGTAAATGTAGCGTTCGATTAAATCTTCCTGCCCTTTTTTAGCTGGCTGATTTTGATAATTTTCTGTCATTGTAAGACCTCATTTCTGTTTAATAAACTCTCCATATCGGCTACAATGCGTTGCCATTCTGCACGTAATAGCTGATAAATTTTTTTGCCGTTTTGGCTAATCGTGTAATATTTACGTGGGCGGCTTTGGCTTGTGTTCCATTCGCTTTCTAATAGTCCTTGTGATTCCAGCCGTCGTAGTAGTGGGTATAGGGTATTTGCCTCGATTTTTACGCCGCCGCTTTCCATCTCTTGTAGTAGGGAATATCCGTATTTTGCGGTATTCAGGCAGCTTAGCACGGCTAGGACTAGCGTTCCACGCCGTAAGTCCACGATAAATCCTTGGACGATAGCGGTATTTTGCATGGGTTTGCTCCTTTCTGTGGGTTGTGGTTGTGGTTTTATTATAATGTATGTGGCACAGTATTGTCAATAAAAAAATTTGCGGCTTAATTTTTTTCGCAGAGCATTTGAGAGAACACCTAGATTTCATACCACCCACCGCCATATCCCCCAGTCATCAGCCATAATACAAATTTTCAAAATTTGCAATATCGCACAAAAAGCAGTAAAATATCTATAAAGACAGCCCAATGCAAAAAAATACAAAACGAGCGGGTCTGGGGGCGCGCCCCCAGCGGGGTGTGGGGCAGAGCCCCACGGTTTTAAAACTGAAGGAGGAATATTTTTATGGATAGAGTTTGTGTGATTGTTTTGGATTCGGTGGGGATAGGGGAGATGCCCGATGCCGCTGAATTTGGAGATGTTGGAGCCCATACGCTGGGTAATATTCTAAAAACACGAGGAAACTTGAATATACCTAATTTGATTGCAATGGGTTTGGGTAATGTTGAGAAAAGCAAACTGCCCACAACAACAACGCCAACCGCCGCCTATGGCCGTATGGCTGAAATGACCCATGCAAAAGACACAACAAGCGGGCATTGGGAACTTATGGGCTTGATTATGGATACGCCATTTATGACGTTTCCAAACGGCTTTCCCACGGAATTTTTGGAAGAATGGACTCGTATAAACGGGATAAATGGCTATTTGGCGAACAAAACCGCCTCGGGTACGGAAATTTTGAAGGAACTGGGCGAAGAGCATATGAAAACGGGCAAGCCCATCGTTTACACTTCTGCCGATTCCGTATTTCAAATAGCGGCACATGAGGAGATTATCCCTATTGATAAGCTGTATAAATTATGCGAAACGGCACGGGATCTTTTGACCGCTGGCTACTCTGTGGGGCGGGTTATTGCACGTCCATTTTTGGGGGAAGCGGGTAATTTTACCCGTACGAAAAATCGTAAAGATTACGCAATCGAACCACCCGAAGATACCGTATTAGACGGGCTTGTGGCAAATGGGGTCAAAACGCTTGGCATCGGTAAAATTGAGGATATTTTTTGCAGACGAGGGTTATCGTACATTGACCATACCACAAACAACAAAGATGGCATAGAGGCAACGATTGCCGCCCTTAAGGCTGACAATGACACGGGGCTGATTTTTACAAATTTGGTGGATTTTGATATGCTTTTTGGGCATAGGAACGACCCATACGGTTACGCCGAGGCTTTGGAATATTTTGATAGGAGATTACCTGAAATTATGGCGGCATTACGCCCGAACGATTATCTTATGATAACAGCCGACCACGGTTGCGACCCGACAACGCCGTCCACCGATCATTCCCGTGAATACGTACCCATTTTAATTTACGGCAAAAAGGTATCACCGCAAAATCTAGGCACAAGCTACACATTTGCAGACCTAGGGGCAACAACATACACTCTACTAACAGGCAAAAAATGGCCCATCGGCAAAAACTTGGTTTAAGACCGTGGGGCTCTGCCCCACACCCCGCAAGGGGACAAGCCCCCTTGACCCCCAACATTCGCTCCTTTTTGTTATCTTGGTTAAGCACTTGGGGGTTGCAATTTTTTCCGTGGGGGCGGATTCTATCCCAATGTCATTAACTTTAACGATTTATAGGGACGGGCGAACAGAGTTCGCCCCTACAACATCACCCGTAGGGGCGAACTCCGTTCGCCCGCAATCGCTCCCACGGGCGGATATTATCCGCCCGTGGAAAAATTCTTATTTGCCTACTTGTCTAACCCTGCCAATTCTGCCTCTATCGTCAGCTTAAGGGATAGTTCTTCCAAACGCTCATCTTCAATATCTTCATCTTCGATTTCTTCTGTCTCCTCATCATCGACTTCAATTTCAGATTCCTCGTCCTCGAACTCCTCTTCCGCCTCGTCTGTATTTTCTAACTCCTCTTCCGCCCCGTATGTACTTTCCTCTTCGTCCTCAACTTCGGACTCCTCGCCGTCCTCCTCGGTTTCGTCTTCCAATTCAAATAAGTCTTCGGCGGGTGTCTCGTCAATATCCTTGTAGCTGTTATCATAGTCGTTATAGGTGTCCTCGGGATATTCGTCAGGCTCGGGTTCGGGCTCGGGGTCGCCTAATACCACGTCTGGCTCGGGATCGGGCTCTTTCTTTTCGGGTTCGTCTGGCTCGTCTTCTTCTGCCTCATTTTCAGTAGGCAAAGCAGACAAAGCAAACGCAAATCCGTCCATATTATTACTGCTCCGCACAGATTCTAACCACGCATTACTAAGTATACCGTTGGAAAGTAGAGTCTGCCTTGCGGATACAACCTGCCCCTCTGACAAAATTCCTGCCTCGGGCGGTATCGGAATACTCCAAGGTTGTGTATTCTGCGGAATGTCGCCAACTGCAAAGCCCTCAAAGCCTGTTGCTGGCAATTCCACAGTATGGCCATTGGGGAAAGTTAAGCTAAGTACTGCCCCTGGCATACGGAGTCCTGCAATGTGAGTAGGTTGTACGCCGTTCATTATCCAAATTTCTTCGGTAATGTATGGCCGCCGTGTCCCTGGAATATCGGAAATTTCATCGTTCGGCGGCGTGAAGATGAAGAAGAGGGAATCGCCCCAAAATTCATGTTGGAAAGTCCAACCCTCGCTCCATGGATAAGTTATTGAAATGTCATCTAATGTGTCGCCAACTTCAAATGACGCAGGTGCACCCAATGTAGGCAGACTCCACTGTATCCAAATCTGGTCTTGCGGATTCCGCCCGACTCCATTGACTATACCAAGAGCAGGGTCGTTGTCTGTGAAATCGCCCGTAACGCCATGATGCAACGTATTTTGATTTGGTACAGTTACCACAGTCCGCCTGTCAGAAGTTACCACAACAGTCGGGTGCATAGCTGTTACCGTCATACCGTTCTCATCAAAATTCCAATCCCAACCTCGTGGCACGTTTACTATTATGAGGTTGTTCGTTAGGTCAAGATACTGTGCAATCAGCTCTGTAGCGTGAGCGATACTGCTAAAGCTCAGTGCCACATCTATTTCGCCAAACCGTGCTTCGTTGCCTTGTGAAGTCCACGTCAGCCACCATGGCCCTGTAACGAATACATTTCGCTGGTGTGTAATTGTAACTACAATAGGCTCAATCTCGCTAGGCGTATTTTCAAACTCAAAATGCACGTGTAGGCGTTGGTCACCGTTAGCATCGGTGGAGATGAGCTCCCTACCAAAGTCAGTCAGACGTACATTTTCGTGGATACCTATACCCATGTTGGAATCTATTTGAGCGATCGGTATATCATTAACCGTTACTGCCGTGAGTGTGTAGTTTTCAGCGTTGATATTTCTGACTACGTAAAGCCTACTTCCGCCATCCACAAAGCCTGTTACCTCACGTTTAAAGTACGCACTCCCGTTAGTAGCGTTGAAATTCCAAACATTGGCTGGGTCTTGTGTGTCATTTGGAAATTCCCGTGGGTCTCTTGCCATGAAGTCGTGGGCTGTTGCACCAATTACGTTTAACGAATACATAATCTGAGGTACCGTCATAGCATCAGCGTGAGACCACGTAACATAAACGTAGAACAAATTCTCTGTATCTACAACTGGACCTGTCCCTGTCGGCGGGGTGATTATAATGATAATTCCGCCGTCTGGAGCATTGGGTGCAAAATCCCAGGTCCATTGGAATTCACTCGGTGGGCTAGGGGTAGTGTTTGGACGATTTGGTAAGTTTACTGTGATGTGCTCTCTATCGCCGCCTGGTGGTGGGATTAGTTCTATCTGTATCCTGTCGCCTGGCTGGCTAATGATTGCATTTACAGAATCCCCTGGAAACGTCTGTTCGGGGTCGTCAGGGTTGCGAAGTATACTTGACCATTCGTTCTCGATTTCGGGAGCAACGGTTATAATTCCGCCGCCTGTATAGTATTCCACGATGTTTATCACAACATTACCCGAGCTTGGGAGTTGTACCTCAACAGCCGTGAAGTCGTAGTGTATGTGGACAGTACGGTCGGATGTAATCTGCCATGTGATATTGCCCGCACTGTTAGCTATATTCGCCACCAAATTATTTTGCAAGCTAGCAGATATGTTGATACCGTTCATCTCTGCTCGGTTAAAGTTGTTGGGATTCACAGCGTTGGGAGTAATATTAAGCGTGGCAACGCTTGTGTTGAGATTCTCGGCAAAGAAGCTAAACGAGCCAAAGCCATCCGTAACTTGGTTAGTTACAGTAAAGCCCGATGTCGTGCCATCGGAATTCCTTATGGCACTGCTAGCACCTGGTGTCCCTGAGTTGAATGTGATTTGGGGGTTGGCTGCAGTTGGGGGATACCAGGTTACTAGAATGTTGGTACTAACGTCAAAGCTAGGCATATCGGGAGGATTAGGTGGTATCGGTCGAATGATAACCAGCCAAGGGCCGTCGCTATCCCAAGTTTCATCATCTACTACAATCCCGTCGGGACTTACTATTATGTATTCCCAACCTGGAGGCACATTAACAACTATATCTTCCCTATCCGCCTGATTGCCCACTGGTGGCCACACATCAATGTAGATAGGTGGATAAGTTGTCGGGTGCGTGTCGGGGTCGGGGCGTATAATCCAATTCCAACCCTCGTCCTCGTATTCTAACTCAACATTCACATTATCACGTGGGATAGAGTCTTCAGGCCAGTATGCGGTCGGTGGCAGAGTTATTGTTATGCTGCCCTCGGGTGTTGGCGGCGTAGGGGTGGGCGTGGGTAAAGAAATGGGTGGTGGCATCAAAATGACAATCCAGTCGCCGTCGTTTGCCTCTTCTGGATCTACGGGTCGCACTATAACGCCCCAGTCGAGAGGAGTGTTAACCGCTATTATTCCATCTCCAGGCTCCCACCCATCGGGAGGTTCCCAACCAGGCGGCGGAGTTATGATAATACTCCATTCGCCGTCTGGCCCTTGCATAGGAGGAGAGGTAGAACCCTCCCACTCTCCCATTTCATCAATATCAGGGGGCGAGGATGGGTCATCTGGTTGAGTAATAGTTACACCGCCCTCTGGTGGCGGGACGGGCAACGGCTCTGGCGTGGGTGATACAGTTGGAGTCGGCAACGGCTCGGGTGTTGGCGATACAGTCGGGGTCGGCGTTGGCTCTGGCGTTGGCGATGGAGTCGGCACTTCCTCAACACTCGGCAAAATCCGCACCAAATACAGATTATCGGCGGTAATGTGCAAGCTGTTTAGATAATCCTGAGGCGTGATTATAGTAATGTCGTCAAGAGTCGCACCCTCGGGCGGAGTTAAAAAGATTTGCAATTCCCACAGATTATCGGTAGGTAGTGCCAAATCTCGCCGAGCGGCAAACCCTCGTGCATTTTCCACAAGCTGATAAGACCAATGCCAACCACTATCCTGCGGCGTTACGACAACCTGTCGATCTGCGGTAATTTCAATAGTTATCGGTTCAAAAGTAGGAATGGATTCAGGTTCGGGAGTTACCCCCCCC
>JGI24700J35501_10930042_pt1 | contig 11151 bp, 6 predicted proteins | sample TergutTh196P1_FD_35501 | JGI IMG/M metagenome (IMG submission 35501) | reverse complement strand
CCCCCCCCCCCCGCAAGAAACATCGTGACCAAAGTCAGTATTTCTGGTGGAATTGTTCGAGTCCAACAAAATCCTGTCGCACGTTGCATGATGCGCAATGAATTAGGTAAAGATTCGATATGGCAACAATGCTGTGAAAACATCAATATAGCGTCTCCCCCACACCCCGACGCTTGATTCTCATTGGTTCAATCCCTAGCTCACGTGTAAGGGGTTTTGGATAGGCTGTGTACAGCGTACGTTCACATTAAGAATTATTACGAAACTTTCTGCTTCGTAATGGAAACATCAGTAAACCAAGCACCTTAATTTATGTTGAAACATGAGTCTGTCTATGAATGTATCGCTATTCCTCACTTGTACCAAAAGTGGAAAAATGTATTATTCCATATACAGGGCTGGTTTCCGCCATTATATGAATTTACGTGTATGTGCAATAAAATTTTGAACATTGCGTCAGTTAAATTGAAAGTAGATAACTTTAGAAAAAGGATTGTCTGGTTTCAAGGTTTTGCGACAATGGGGAATATGATTATGAATATAAGGAACTGTGGGGAGATGAAACCAAGTTTATACAAATGTTGGTAACTTTGGAATATGTTCCAGATCGAAAATTCATATTAAAATAATTTCTAACTTTTAAAGAAACACCTTAATCATAAGACCGTGAGAAGGCCTTCACGTTCCATCTGCAAATCTGGAGGAAGTACTTTTATCGATGACGTGTTGTATTTGACTGCACGGAACACGGTGCTTTTTCTGAGAAGCTAATAGTCATTTAGCTATTACTCCAGTCCTCTACATTTTAGGAATCCCGATACCTCGTCACATTGTTCACAAGAGCCAGCCACTGCTCTCGGTTCAGCGACAAATGAATCCACTCATTGTATGTAAGATCTGTTTTAATATTGCTGTGTCGTTTAGTCGTAGGGCTTCTGAATGACTCTTTCCCTCCGGTTTACCGACCAAAAATGTTTACGGATATATTTTCTTTCCTGTAATTACCACATTCCCTGTCCACTTTACTCTGTTTCTACTTTATCTTTGCAATAATATAAGGCGAAGAAGATTCGCCTACAAGTTATGAAGCTCTCCATTATGCCGTTTTTCCCCACCGTCCTTCGTTGCTTCCTTTCTCTTGTGTCCTAATATTTTCTACAGTTTTTTTCCTTGAATATGTTCAGTCTGTGTTGGTCCCTTATGTGAGAGATCAAATTTCATACCCGTATAATAAAACAAGCAAATTTACCACTTTGTATTTTAAACTTTACCGTTTAGGTACAAGATGGGAAGAAAAAGGATTCTAAACTAGAATTAATGTTACGGTCTACGGGGATGTGACGCCGTGCACTGTGCTAGATAGGTTCCCTCATTTCGAGGAACCTACTATGTCTATCTGAAGATGACGATCGCCTATCATTCCATGTATTGACACCGTTGATAAAATGGTTTAGGCAACTCGTAGAGGTAAGATCCTGTTTCTTCTGTAGGAAACAATGTGCTTTATTACCTATATATATTCGAATCTGTATGAGAATTGTTTGTTGCTCTTTGTTTGCGGCAAGCAAGTAGCTCCAAATCACACAGTGTTTACAGAACACTTTCTGCAAACCTGTATGTCTCTGCGCCAAATCTGTACAACCGTAGGATTTATACAGAACTTGACTACTAACACAGATCCAATGCTAGAACGCCTTGCTTGTAGGCAACCTCTAAGACATTACAGACTGGGTAGCAAAGAATAAACAGTCAATTTCCTACATGACAATGTTGTTGTTTGGTTAAGATGCAAGGATAATAGCCGATTTCAGCAAATTTTGATGACGCAACACTTTTTTTCTCTCTATTTTGATACCTAGCCTGTAATGGATGCTTAATTTGTAAAATATTTCAAACAAGACCCAGAGGAGACCTGTCCGTTTAAAGGGGCTTATTATCTTACGGAGCACAATGTGTACAAATCCGTTCATTGTTATTCTGCAAATAACATTATAATGGGCGTGCTCGCACCGAGTTTCTGTTATATTCATAGAATGTTCTTAGAGACAGGAACCGTACTTTTAAGTTACTTTGTTTTAATTGGGCGTATTTCTATAAAAACGTGACAGGCTAAAATATAGGTCCATTAAAAAAAAAGATACTGTGCGAATGACTTAACACTGTCCTATTCGCGTAACCATTTTTGCAATGGAAAGGCAAGTTGTGTTCTCTGTGCATTGTTGAGCTGCATATCACTGTCAACAATACAAACATATTTGACGTTGAACAACGAGGTTTGTGTGGCCAATTTGTGCGGCAGCAATAAAACGTACTGGGGTCTTCACGTAAAATGCCCGATATTTTTGTCAGATTTTAGCCGAATCTGGATTCTATCGATAGATTCTCGTAAAGGTCCCCAGTATCAAATTTCACGGAAATGCGTCCAGTGGGAGCTGCGGTGATACATCCGAACACACCGCAGATAGGCACTCGGACGGACATGACGAAGTTATGTAAGTAATAGGCTCTCTTCGTGACTGGGCAAACGCGCTTCTAAACATCCCCTATTTAAAGCTAGAAATTTTCTCGAATATGTTTTTCAATCACTCGCATTAGTGAAGGTATACGAAAGTATGAATTGCGACCTGATAGAATGGTTGATAAAAATGTCTGTTGGACGAAAGGGAGTCAAAAAGTTTGCCCCATAAGATCTTATTATGGACCTTCCGTTATTAACTCCTTGCATCTGAGCAAGTAATAGTCACTCATTGCGTGATTTCAGGCTTCCACCGCGGTGAAAATGAGATCTTCGCTCTACTGGGATGTTACGCAGCATAGACTGTTATTTATAACTACCAGTCTATGCTGCGTGACATGACTTCAGTAGTCATTTATGTAGCAAATAACTCCTTCTCCCCACCCGCAGCATTATTATTCTTGATTTGAGAACCTTAACTGATCAGATGCTATCAAAATTTTACGACTGGATCAGACGATATGGTGTACAGTCTTTTGCCCATATGACGCTAAACAGCCTCGAGTATGACATTCAAGCACATTGGTGTTTTATTCGGTTGCGCTTTTAACGACGTTTGTTTAGCGTTTCCTTTCCTATGTCAGCTTTAAATATGGAACGTTTCTTTTTCGAATAGTAGCTCCAGCTCTTTTAACACTCAACATATACTGCCCTTACCTGCTGCAGAGAAATGTTTGGCTAGACCGTCTCCAAGGTGGAAGAGCATTCTTCTACCCCCTAGATGGAAGCAGTAAGTTCACTCAGATTTTTGATAAATTCCGTCACATTTAACTGTATCATGTCTCTGAATACAAAAAGCTTTATAGCCACCTGCATGAGAGCTTTAAACCAAACACTGTGATTATTTTAATTTTAAATTGTCCGTTGATTTTGGGTGCTAAAGTATGTTGTTATTACATCTGCTAAAGCCATATTTGAGGGCAACAACACTTCAACTTGACAAGATGGAAGAAGTGTTAAGATGTTGCTCTAAATTACTACTCACGAACATGCATTTAACAGCCATATCGTTGCTGCCATTCAGAAAGTTCGCAACACCGTTGTTCCTGAATTTTTATTTGTGGTGAATTGAGAGTGTCCGGTGTCGTAACATTCTTACTGACTTCCATGATTATAAGTTAGTTTCTCGAGGAAGTACTTTGGACATTATAATACCTAAAACAAATTTCTATTTAGGAATTATAAAATTTTGTCATTCAGTTGTCAATAGTAATGAAGAAATTGGATGAACGAGAGAATAAATGGGAATTCACTGATTATATTTGGCCCCAAAACCGCAAACGGAACTACGCGGTTAGTCTTGCACTACAGATCGTATTTTGCGATGTGTTCCGTAAGCTCTAACTTTCTTCAGTAAAATACAAAAGGACAGAATATAACTTAACTAAATCACTTAATTCACATCTATAAGTAGAGCTTTTGGTGTGTTAAGGAGAATTGGCTACGTAAATTTAACAATGCTCCCTACGTCTGTGCTTTACTGGATGAGCATGACAGTGCATTGAACAGCAGCATTCAATTCCTTTGACGATGTGCAGTCAATTTATCTGCTTCATAGTAAAAATAATAGCTATGGCAGCCTCAAGTGTTGATATTTGAACATCTAACAGGCGCTAAATCTTTTCTTTACTCCAGCTAATGATATTAGAGGTTTAGCTTTCATTATTTTGATTGATTATGGCAATGATCGTGACGATGCGGGCGTACAATGCAGACAGGATGTGTTGGGAAATATTTTAACGCCCAGAATAGAGCTGCGGACCTGAGTCAAGTACACATTTTAATTAAAAATAAAAGAAATTGAGGGGTTGGTTGTGAGGGATGTTGGAGTTTGCGCAGTTTTGATTGGGGGAGAGACGCCCAATAGTACAGAACTTCCTCCCTATGTCTGCGGCGAGATGAACGAATCGATTTCCGAGTGGTCTGGGCTGAGAGGGGTCACTGCCCTTATATGGTGCTACAGAGTTATCAGCAGAACTACAGATTCATGCACGACTGTACGTCCAGTCCACCACACTGGCAAATATTTTGGACGAGTCGCCTTCACCGGCACAGCATCTCTCCTAAAATGCGTTTGAAAATATTGAATTTCAGGTATTTAAGTCGTTACTGGAGGAGCCCGAATATTACAGTAACTACATAAATTCGTCTTTGGACTCTAATCTCAGACAATTTAAACCCATTTCACGTTAATAAAATTGCATTGCACTATCAAAAGTAAAGTTCTCCCTGGAACAGGCCATGAAGACACAGAGGGGAGTAGAGGTATAGCCCTACTCTTTTTTTAACTTTGGCACTAGTTGCGGATTTGGTGGTCAACGCCATGCCCCGGCCGCTTTACCCCCGGGAATGACCCAATAACCAGCGTATAGGAGGGTGGGTGGGCCCAAGGCCGGTTTGGACGGGCACGGAAAATTTCGGCCCCCGATCCAGCCCTTAGCGAGTTGCTATACAGACTACCTTACCTTGCATACTGTATTAAACTCTCTTTAGTGCCAAAATTACATTTCACTAATATATTAATGTACCTTGTTGACAATAGTTTTCCTATTCCTCTTCCACGCCCGGGTCATCCTGAACTTTTTAATGTCTGTAGCTATGAACACCTGACAGTTTACTCGGTACCTGAACCCAGCAGATCGTAACTTAAACATTTTTTTGTTATAATATTAAAATGTCTCCCCCGCTTAAATACCAGTCCCACATTCACGTAATTTTTCCTCTTGAAACAAACAAGGCTGTATGTACTGAATCTTGTGGGTGTAGCAGTTAGCTACATCTGGTGTAGAGGAAATCACATTTCCATATGTAAGCTGAAGTTTTGTTTTGATCAGTATATGCACCTATCGTTGTTTCCGGATGTGAATCTTGGTCATCCATCTTGGGAGGCTAACACAAACTAAATTTGTAGCTTCTGCTTTGTTGTGCTGAACGAATGTGGAAAAATATATGTGTGTGTAAGGAAGAGGAAGTAATAGTAAGATAGAAAGCTAGAGAAAATTGCGTAGTAAAGAGCTTCACCAAAAGTTATGAAAAAATTAGATAGAGGATAAGATGTGAGGGGTACAGAGCACAAATATGGGTGATTGAAAATGAACCCATAATTGAAAACTCGAAGGAAAGAAACCATTTTGGGGGGACCAGAGGTTGATGTGAGTATACTACTTGCTTATGTGGATCTTATAGGAATATGTTATCTGAAGGAGTTAAATTGGACTTATTTGATTCATTTAGGGCCCAGTTGTGGGCTGTTATTAAGATTGTAATAAACCTTCGGAATTTACAAAGGCGATGCATTTCTTAACCATACGAGAGACACTAGGAACATATCACGAAGGACTCTGCTCCAAGAGTTGGGTTAACTGTACAAATTAATCTTTGCCCTAGAGTTGCCTGTGGACGCATTACACAGTTCTTTACGTGCCAGTTTTTGTTTATGACCACAAACCTAAATGTAGAAGTATTATAGAAAAAGTAAATGTGAGAGTAGGCATTAATGTGACGTTTCTTTGTCTGCTTGCACATCTAATTTTACTTTTTGGGCAGCATTGATTTTACTCTAAAGCATTACTAACAAGACGCATTTTTGTAGGCTACGTATGAAGAATTGATGGCCCTGTCTATTGAACTCCCTTTGGAAGACGTTACGAACCTGTCATAAGACATTCTACGCAATGAATAGGTATGTGTTATTCTGTGTGACAGATTGTTCAACCTATAAGATCTTTATATTTGCTAAGCATTATACTTTCAAAAATCCCTCTTTTCTCTTTGTTACCTACTTTTTATTTTGTTCCACGAACATTGCAGAATTTCGAATGGTTGCTTAAAGGGACATGGTGTCTAGAATTATGAGGCTGGAGCTACACCCCCTGAGAGAAGAATTGAAGGGTGCCTGAGCGCAAGGTTTGTCCATTTAATCAAACCTCATTCTGCAAATTAGTTTAGTTTAATTATCCCCTTTCAGCCATTTTGCGACAGGTGGAAGATTAGGACTGAATTCATGTTTTTGTGTTCCGTAATAACAAATTTGGTCAGTTTTTCTTCTCGTTTTCCTGTCTCCCATACATTAGATATGATAGATACAAATTTTGCTCTTCGATAAGAACATGTTGCATATGATTGCATATATTAACCAACGAAGTGCGCTAAGTAAAATAAAAATATTCTATATGAATCTCGTTTATGTGCACACCGTTTACGGCAATTATAATTGGCATTACTTGCTGCTTTTGAAATGTTCGAGAGCTATGGATTTGATACTTTTAAGTTAAATGTAGGGGAAAATTCCGTAAATTATATTTTATTTTCTTTATACCTCCCTTTGGGACGTCAAAAATCTTCATAGAGCTGCTGGAAAGGACATATACAGTTCTGCTGTTGCTTCCACGGTATATCCAGAAAGTACCAGTAGCCCCCCCCCCATGTTTAAACACAATGCCATGAGTGCATAATGGGAGGGCGGAAGTAAAGACTTACATATCCCAAACCTCCTAGATTGAATAGTTTAGGCAGCCTAGAGAATTTACAACGCTATATGGATTTTATAATAAGCGTGACTTCTGTGCGGAATACCACCGAATGACTAGACACAAATGAGTAATTCGGTTCACTGTACTGTACCTTTCCTTTATCCCTGGTAAACAACTTGCTGAGTGTTTGTAAGCGTGTGTTCCTCCAATGGTATAGTGGTCCCTAAGTAGGCGTTTTTTCTTAATAAATGGGCAGTATGGCTCTTCCCTCGGAAAAAAAAAACGCCCAAAATATGGATCTCGCCTCTTACTTCCATCCAGAGTTGAACTTCGAACCGTTTACGCCTTCACCTCCACGGCTGTATAAACACTTAAGGCGCCGCATGGATATTTGAATCGGTGACGAAGAAAACATCCCTGCCTTTGCCAGCTGTCCAGCCTGAAATATTTCCTTTACTGTTCCAGTTTAACGTGGCTTCTATGGTTGTGCATAGTTTTGTCTGTCAGAATTCGTGTGCACTTAACTACAAGGTTAAATGCTAATTAATAACAAGACTAACACGATACACAACTCTGATTTTTGCTGAAAAATGTACGTAAGGCGGCGGCATTTTACTTGTTGGAAGGAGGCACTGAACACGTTAAAATGTGAAGCAGCGATGACGTCAACCCCTATTTTGAATTCATTCTAGATTAATAGTTGTTAAGTTTAGATAATTCTGCAGATGCTTGCTATATTGTGCATGATTGATTATTATATAGTGGTTAAATACATAAAGTATTTATTGTCATCAGGACTGGGACGATAGGGAATACATCCAACATTTTGGTGGGGAAAATTCATGGAAAGTTTGTATCTCTCCGTGGTTTATCTGTAAATTTTCTCTCCCACATAGGTTGCGTACCTGATACTCGTAATATTGACTAGCAAGAGTACTGTAAGGCAGGATGTAGAAGGAGAGAACAGTGGTATATTTTAATTTACCTTCCTAGATGTGCCAGTCAAAACAAGGACACCACGAATGCATGACTGTGAGGAACTGGACTACTGACTTCCGAACTGCGGAGTCTTAAGTAAGAAAAATGATTTATTCGACTATGGAGTTTACTGTGATATAGTTTTTTCTGAACTGTAATTCATAGAATTTATCTGACAACAATTATGCCTGCCACAGTTAAGAAGTAATTAAACACGGCTATCCACTATCCACAATATGTATGTAAAATACTTTAATTCGTTGCGATACCATTTAGAAAAATTGCACTGAAATACGATGAATCTAACGTTCGTACTAATTAAAGTCACGACTGTACAAGTAATACAAATCCTATAACGGTAGGAGATAATACGCTGTAAAATACTGCCTTCTAATACGCCCATGCCTATCCCAGTAGCCGCGCGGTCTAAGGCGTAGGTCTACGGCCGCGCGCCTGCTGAGATTGTGGGTTTGAATTCCACTCGGGGCATGGACGTTTGTCTGTTGTGAGTGTTGTATGTTGTCAGGTAGAGGCCTCTGCGACGAAATGATCACTCGTCCGGAGGAATTCTACCGACTGTGGCGCGTCGTTGTGTGTGATCTAGAAACCACGAAAGAGGAGGCTAAAAGCCCGCTAATGGACTGTGAATACAAACGCACAATTGGTTGTGACGCCGAGAGAAAAAAAAAAATACGCCCATAAAATTATCGGGAATGACTGATGCGAATGACAATTGGAGAATCCAATTAGAGAGACCGTTCGTTCTCCGAATTTCAGTCGTCCTCATAAATGGACTGTCTATCTGGCAGGTTGAATACACATGAAACTGTTCCATAATATTAATCAAGGAAGGTAGTTGAGTCGAAATTAATTTAACATAATTTAAATCTTAAATTTCTCTTACGCCGTCCTGCTGGTATCTTGATAATCGTTTGTTTGTTTTTGGCGCGACAGTCCCAGTGGGCCAGGGCCTACCCATTCACAAGGTTTCTAGATCACGCACAACGACGCACCACAGTCGGTAGGACTCCTCTGGACGAGTGATCAGCTCGTTGCAGAGACCTCTACCTGACAACACACAATACTCACAACAGACAGAAATCCATACCTCCAGTGGGATTCGAACACACAATCTCATCAGCCGAGCGGCCGCAGACCTACTCTTTAGACCGTGCGGCCACTGGGACCGCCGGTATCTTGATAATAGAGAATTACAAATGTTAGGGTGGGGTTGGCCTCCAATAGTATATCCAGAAAATCTGTTAGTTGGTCCGTATGATGCGTATTAAGAGACAAGGTAACCAAGCCTGAACTCACTACGCACACCATCAAGAACGGAGGTTCAGACTGAGTTGGGGGATACTTCATGTCCCGTTATATGCCTTCATGTCGTGCACTGGAACATTAATTTACCTACTTCAGAAAATGTCCGTCCTCAAAATACAAATGTATATATCGGGGAAAGTTGTTGTAATATTCACTGTTAGAGGACAATAACATGAATAGTTACGAGTTATTTCTATGGCTTTAGGAATAAGTATCTATTCGCAAGATTTTTTTTAAGTGTCGCACGGTTTACGTTGGACGTAACACACACATCGTGTTTCTGTTTCGGAGAGAAATCGGCAACAGACATGTGCCAGATTCTAAATGGAACAAAACAAAATGAAACAATTTAAGAAACACATCCTGAACAAGTAATCAACGCTTGGCATTGTGAAAAAGAATTTTTCACTGGCTGAAATATAAGGATGTTGTTGTTTGAAGCACATTAATGTTACCATTGTGAGAAGCGTTTTACTTACTGAACCTCACGGAAATTGATCTGGTAAAGACATGGGTTAATATAGAGCTTGTCATGAATGTTCATATGTCTGTGTAATTACCACGATGTCGAAATGGTAGACGAATGAGCATTGCGAAAGTACTTGTTACCTCTCTCTTCACGTTGTTACTGGCTTTCAAGAAGGACGTCGTGCATAATTTTGCAGTTTCAAAATTTCCCCGAAATTTCGCTAATGTTTATCATTTTAATGCAGTTGACGCCTTATTGCACTTGCGCTTTAGGAGAGCGACAAGACTACACGCCTTGCAGAAAGGTTTGAGATGTTGCTGCACACACGTGATGCACTATATGTGAGAGAAGGTGACGGACATGTAACCACAACCTGTCGGTTTGTATGCGTGAACGTACAACGCCAGAGGTTTTAAACCTTTTCTGGTTCAGGGACCGGTGACGTATCCGTGAGGTTTCGACATCTAGCTGTCTCATATTATACACCACAAACGACCTAATGTTTTAGAAGTGCAAATAGCAAAATCGTTTATGAATATTAAGTGACATCAGGTGGTTTGGTAGGTAGGTCCCAACCTTTCGGATGATTCTTCTGCTTTCACCTTCAGGCTAGATGACTTTTAACTCGATGTCTTCTGCTCTGAAGACGGAGACATTAGATGCCTCCGTAACGTTGGTACCTTTGTATCAGACTAGAGGGCATCACATCCAAGAAGAGAGCATGTTACGTAGACGCTGCCGTAGGAACTTAAAACGCAAAACATTCCCGAATCAAAACTACTTTTTCGCTTCCTCGTCAACTGTGAAATCTCACTACCGCGTTGATTTGATATATGATGTTACTTTACGTTTATATTTTTATAAGTTTGTGGTGGTAGTTAGCTGAAGAATGGCTTTACTAAAAACCCGAAAAATGTAGGTAGCAACATTACTAATAATGATGTAAGTGAATAAATTTTAATTGTGGCAAGTGATTAGAATTAACTTCGACCTCAGTTCCAGAACGTGCACAACGTAATCGATATACGTTAGAAGGAAAACGACATGTGTCAGCATCTCTCGGTTGAGTAAAGAACGAACTTCGAATGGCTGTCACAAGAAAATTGTAATCTGTAGCCACAGTTATCCTCGATATACTCAATAAGCTTGAACTTTTACCTACCCCCTCCCCCCTAAAAAACTGGAGAGTACATTGATGGTGGTTGTTGTATGACGTCTGTTCTGTTGTATTAATCTCAAACCAATTGAACAGACATGCCTCTTCTCTATACTTGTGATCTCTCTCTGTGCGTGATGTTTCTGATTCAGTTGCTGTTCGGGATTCCAGTTGAAATTGGAGACAGCAAACTCCTCCGAGACGTTGGTACCTATGTAACAAACTGCGCATTGTC
>JGI24700J35501_10930043_pt1 | contig 11152 bp, 8 predicted proteins | sample TergutTh196P1_FD_35501 | JGI IMG/M metagenome (IMG submission 35501) | reverse complement strand
GCGTTTTGTGGGCATTATGTTATCGGATGATAACACAACGCCCACAAAACACCACCACACCCCCTGTTATAATTTTATATTTTCCATCTTTACAGTGTTATGTACCACATGCCGCAACCATCTGTATAATCTTGAGCTCCTGATGATGGGCATAATAGTGCCCAAAACATGTTGAGTGGACATTAAGTTTGCAAGAAAACTATTCTGTTGCATCTAGTTGGCTTTTATTCCACATATTAACGACGATGCACGGTCAAACTCACATCAAATTGCTCAGTAAATTAGGAAACAAACAAATACAGTAATTATTATAAAGTTGGTGAAGAGATGCATAGATGATGTTTGTATGCAGGAACTGGAGGAACCTGGACAGGACACCAGTCGATATGACTTGCTCTCTCCAACAGTGGTGAAACCTAAGCTTCAAGTTTGTAATGTGAGTGAATGCAAGAAAGCAAGGGTATGTAACTGTTTTGGAGAGCATATTACCCTGAATAATTCAAAGATCATTTCAGGCCAGTTTGAAATTTTAGTACCTGGGGATGTAATTTACAATTTTGCTGTGTTATGTGTAACAATGTACAGGGGTGCTGATAAGTTCTTAACCTGACCAGGAAGGAAACAAGCTACAGCAACAGAAGATTTTGAGTTTCATGTATGCTATTTATAATCATAATTGGAGAAATATTAGTACTATATATATATATATAACAAGACTAGCATCAAACGAAATATTCTAACCTTCAAACAAAATACATCAGGAAATAGGTTGGGCTAAGGACTTATCAGCACCCCTGTATAACAGCTGAGTACACTGCTGTGTAGAAGGGTTATATATTACCATTATTGTGATATCTGGGACTACTACTTTTCTCTTCTCTAGTTACAGACAACAAGTGTGACATATTAATGATTTAATGAAATGAAGATAAACACATTCGTTTATGTACATCAGCCTGAACTTCAGTTTAGTACTGTGACTCCTTTTGTGGCTCTTTTATATGCTCGAGTTAGTCTCCATGATCTTGTGAATTTGAATTTATGTATGTTTGTGAGATGTTTCTCTAGTTGAAACAATTTTGCCAACTATGTGGTAACTTCAGTTAGAAAACAGTTTTGTTTGACTGATCCGATAATTTTTGGTCAAGAGACTTGTAACCTTGGTAGTCAATGTTGTATGCATATTTCTATAGTATGACGGTAAAGCTGACATTGCTACTGTGTTGCTACAAGTGAGTACATTTATCAAAATACACAAAAACAAAAAGAAAAACCTTCTTTTAATATACTTATTAAAGTAGTGTGAGGTACTAATAAGTTTGTTGTTTGTTTTCCTGGTGTTACAACCCATTGTGGTTGTACTTTCACAGCCTGGTAGCAGGCTTTAGCCTCCTCATTTTTGAGGTTTCTTGATCACACACAATGACGTGCCACAGTCGGTAGGACTCCTCTGGACGAGTGATCAATCCGTCGCAGAGACCTCTACCTGACAACACACAACACTCACAACAGACGAACTTCTGTGTCCCTGGTGGGATTCAAAATCACAATCTCAGCAGGCAGCGGCCGCAGACCTACGCCTTAGACCACGCGGCCACTGGAACCGACGAGGTAGTAATAAGTAGATTCATGAAATTGTTTTGTGCCCTCCTCAGAAGAGCTTCATGACCCAAATTTGGGTGGTGACCCATAGGTTGAAAAAAACTGAGGTGGACAAATTTTCCACTTACACACTGTGATAGTAGATCTTTATGCTTTCATTGATTAAAAGGAGGTATCTTTTAAATGTGCACATTTAGAAAATAGAATTTTTTTCTTTTCTTTCTTCCTTCCTGCAAAGAAATCACCAGACCACTTTGTCTACTTTGTGAGCTGCTGGAACCATTCTGGATGTTAACGTTATAGATGTCGGCTGTTGATGAGTTGTTTGTTTTATATTGTGTATTTTAATTTTTGTGGTATTGTTGCCTGCTGGCAGGGGAGCTGGTATTAATTGAATATGCAGGGTGATCAAAAAGTCTCTGTGCATGTGATGATTACAATACAGAAAGTTACAAGTAATGTTCAAAGTGTCCCCTGCCAGTCTCCAGACATTTATTGATACACCGAACTGTGTTCTTGAAGACCGTGTTCAGTATAGCACGGTCCACATTCTGAATGTATTCTGTGATGGCCATCTTCAACTCATCCCTTGTGTGGGGATTGTTCGAATACACTGAGTTTTTCGTTGCACCCCAGAAAAAAAAATTGGACGGAGAAAGATTCGGAGATCTTGGAGGCCAGATGGTTTTAGAAATGATTCTGTCCGCAAACATGTCGTCCAAGAGTGCCATAGACATATGTGCTGTATGAGCCATAGCGCCATCCTACTGAAAGTAGGCCTTGTCAATTTCCTCTTCTTTCAGTTGCTCAATGAAGGGATACACAATAGTGTCACAGTACCGTTGGGAGTTGAGAGTCTTCAAGAAAAAAATGGGTCCAACTACGCGCCTACGTGACGTTCCAAACTAAACTGTATTTTTGCGTGTTTTCTGTACTGTAATCGTCAGGTGCATGGAGACTTTTTGATCATCCTGTATTTGTTTCAAGAGACTTAGGCATTCCATTTTATTTTTCACGGACTTGGTTTAAGAGCACTGTCATTTACATCTTTGCTAATGATGCATTGAACATTTTGTTTTATTGCAGCTGCCACTTGAGATTGGTATAGTTCGTCAGTTTCCCTTTGGCTCATGTGCACAGTGTATGTCTGTTATTGCCCGTACGTTGGGATCATCATATATGACACTCTATACCAAAGGAGCTCCAGAGAGAATTAAAACTCTGTGCAGGAAAGAAACAGGTATGCTGAACTGAATGTATTGTAGAGTACCTTACATGTAATTTATTGTATTATTTGTCAGCTTGGCAGTGGAAAATTAGATTAGATTAGATTGACATTGGGTTTGAGCCCTTACGGTCCTGATGCACCTAAGCCTTATAGATTGGCCCTTTGTACCCCATAATCTTATATCAACTCAGGAGAGCCCTGTTCCTTTACCAAAGTTCCAGATGGCCCCCAGACTTAAAATCTTAATGGCTTCTGGGTCCAAGAAAGGAACCCAGATATACTTTTCTTATCTCTCAAAAGTCCTGGCAAACAAACCACCTCCAGGTTCCCCAACAGGGCCCCTATGAAGAGACAGGTCTGCCCGCAGGGCATTTTGCATATCTTTCGAAAACCACACCTTTTGGGTTCCCCAGTAAAGGAGCCCTCCCTCAAGGTCCCTTAATGGAATCCCTCGCAGAGAGATACCCCACCACTAGAGCCTTCCTTCATTCATCCATCAAAGTCCCCAGTATACGTGCCCCCCACATACCAGATTCCCCTCAGCTTGGCAGTGGAAACTGACCTGTCTTCCTGCACATTGATTTATTAGAGTAATGTTATTTTATTTGTTGTTGTCTTACTTGTATTATAGCAGAAGGCGGTACTTTTCTGTTGCTTCTACATTGCCTGGTTATTGTATTACATTCTTTCATATTCAGTTCATTTGTTTCTTTAGTTACTTAGTTTTGCAGAAGATTAGACATAGATGTACTTGAGGACGTCCCTTGTTTCGTACAGTGTGTATTACTGTGTTCTCCCAACAATGAAGACAAGATTTTTTTTGTGTGTAGTTAAATTGGGCATTGTCTTAAATTTGTTGGCAGTTTTGCAGAAGAGTTATGCAGTAGTTAATGTGATCTTGCAGTGTGGAAGGTAATTTGCCAATCCCTTCTGGAACAACCGTAAATATACGTGTTTGCATTTTATTCTGTTCTTTCTTCACACAGATGCTAGTTATCTGTGAATGTCTGAAATTCGATGCTTATTTAAAGACTGTAAATTGAGAGAACAAGAAGAGACATTTAGAGATGCATGTAAAGCTTGAAATATTGATTTCATTATGTGCCAAAAAGAGAGTTAAGTCTGGAGGGTATGTCAGTGTTTCAGAGATGTGGAGTTGAAAAGATAATGAATCAGGAATATAGTGCAAGTGGCATACACTTTTATTCCTTAATTTTTTTGAGAGGATGTTATTTTTATGATTGTTCACAGCACATGCAGAGTTGTGAGTGGTACACTGTAGTTCAGCGAATTCCTTTATAGTTTGTGGCACGTCTGGGTGCATCCTTGAATCTTGCAGAGTGAACTGTGAAATGGCAGAGCATGTGTTGGTCAGAGCTAAAAGTGTACAAGGGAATATACAAAATGTGTGCAGACAAATACCAATGCAAATTTGAAGTCATGATGGTGCTAAAAATAATGTAATATCCTTGTACTTGGGATTGCTGTTGGAAGGGGTTCATGTTCTAATGTCTACACAGGAGGTAAAGAAGTCTGACACAGTATTGCTTTGTCATAGGATTAAGACAGAGGGTCACATAAGTCCAGAAACTGTAAATAATGGTTTTACAAATGCCATGGTTCAAATTCTATGGATGGGATTGGAGGTAATTGGAGTTTCAAGAAGATGAGTGCGGTGAGGACAGTGATTGTGAGGAAAAAACTGAAGGTAGCAGTGATGGAGATGGTGAAAAGTTTTACACCTTTTCATAAGGAGTAAGAACTGAAAGCCATTAATAATGATTCAGAAGGAAGAAGGAAAATATATTAATTTCAGACAAATTGTTGGGTAATAGGTTTGTATAATTATTGTTGTATGTTGATTACAAGTAAGTATCCGTGCTTCCTTCCTATATACATATACTGCTCTAGAGATCATGCTGCTTGTGTCAGGTCAGGAAAATAAAAGAACATAGGACACACTTGCTACAGGCTGATTTGGGGGAGGTAGGAGTGAGTTCCATTTGACACTGACAGGACAGCAGCAGGAAGCAGTACACATACATATTGGGGAGTATATATAAACATATGGGAGCACACGGTAGCGTAGTGGTTAAGGCACTATGCTACAAACTGGCAGGTCGCGGGTTCGATTCCCGGTGGTGTCATTGGAATTTTTCAGTGCCATAATCCTCTTGGTCACACTATGGTCCTGGGGTCGACTCAGCCTCTAACAGAAATGAGTACCAGGTATATTTCCTGGGGGTAAAGGCGGCTGGTGCATAAGGCTGACAACCTTACCACCATCTTGTGCCGTTGTGATGAAACCTGGGAACCTTAACTTCCTGGAACCCTCTGGGCCACTCCAGGCCTGTAAAGGGACTGCTTTACCTTTTCTTTATATAAACTTATAGTGCTTAAAATGAAGTCTGTGGACCTTAATGTAGTTTATATTGTGTATTTTATAGTATGTCATGGATGATAACTGTTTCTGGCAAAATTTGATGTGCAGGATGACTGATACAAAATAAAATCACTTAACAGCTTGTGTGCACTCTACCAACATAAAATTTCAGTGAAATTGTGTGCTGAATTTCTGATATGAGAGATGCAGATAGATTAATATATGTACATGACCTTCCATTTATGTATTCTTTTTGTGCACTCTGTAGAAAATATACAAAGAACTTTGTAAATAGTGAGATTGCCCCTTTTGGGGTTATATTTGGTAACTCTAAAACTGTGTATAAATGAAATTGTTTCTGTAATTATGTACATTTAAGATTCTCACAAAGACATCCACCATTATTGTGAGCTTATAATTTTGTACATCATCCCGCACACTTTGTATGGCATCTTAGCTCTGCGCAAGGGGCAACCATATTGTGGGAAGATCATGTCAGATTGTTTGTTCTATCTTGTTTAAAATCACACCACAAGTTGTCAGGTGAATTTTGTTTTGTTTTATGTGGGCCTATTAGAACTGCTTCTTCTTGTCAGCTTTTACTGTACTCTTAAACTTTTTAACATGCAAGGTGATCCATTTGAGGATGAAAATAATGTGCAATGAAGAGAAAGCACTAAAGGTACATCATTCATCTATTATTATAAGTAATATAAAGTGGGTGTTTATTGTGTCATGTGATACTGCCCACACGTGGCTTGTGATTTTTGCGAAATCTGAATATGGCAGCAAGAGAACAGCAGTGAACACAGTATGTGCTGTTGTATGCAAAATTTGAAATTGGTGGTGGTGCCATGTGAGTTTTTTCTTGAGATTCTAGAAAAGTTTGTTGTTACACAGTTGAAACTGGATGGCTTGAACATGGTTATTTTCTGGAAAGATGAAGCACTCAGATATTTCTTAGAAGTTGTTGTATTCCTAAGAAACAGACTCAGTGCATCTGGTATTGCTGTGGTAGTACCATTACTTGGCCTTCAGATTGGCTGGATTCCGTGGCACTCATTTGCTTAATGTGAGGGGCCAGTGAAGTATATTATGTATGATCAGTTTCCCATACGCATGGATGACTTTAAGGCAAAGATCTCCACACCTTTCATGTACGTCACACCAGAGCTGTAGAGAGAGTTAGCTTCTCAATATGAACTCAGTCATGTCTGTAAGGGTGGTATACATCTAGGGATAATCTCCTGTGTTTGTAGACTATGTGCCACATATGCAACAGTGAAAGTTAACAGTTCATATTTCACAACAGTATATACTTTTATCCATACAAGAACAGCATATTGACTATTTGTATCTGGAGAAACTGTGCATTCTTTGTTAGAGGAATAAAATTTTGAGAATGATTTTTGTATACTCTGAAGTGTGAGTTTGTGTTCCTGCTCTTGCTTCTGTGTTGCACAAATCATTAATTCAGTAATGTTTACTCTTCCAGTACCAGGTAACTTTGATTCTGTTCTAATGGAATATACACTGACTGGTTATCGAGTCATTGCCCTTGCATACAAGAACCTGGCACCAAAGTTCAACTGGAAACAAGCCCAAAGAATCAACAGAGATCAGGTAGCTTGGTGAAATGGGTAGCATATGGCATTGATTCCTTTCCCTTTTCTAATGCACAGACCATTGAAATGGCAGTGAATGTTTCTAGGCCCAGGATCCTATTTGTCTTTCTTTATTTTTGAGTACAGTTACTGATGGTAGTCAGTAATTCCATCTGTAATATCAGACACACTTTATCACTTACATTGAGCATTTGAAATTAAAATTTCTGCACTAGGATGTGTGAGTATTTAAAGTTGTCAGAAGTCTTCAGCATTCATGTCACATTTCAACAATGCTGAAAGCTTATGTAACATTCATGCCTTGTCTCATATTTTTGTTTCTCCACCTCATTTCTTTTGTGTATGCATCTTTGTTTTTACTTTCTACACAGTAGAAGTTATTCAGCTATTATAAAATAGGTGTAAGCCAGAATGCTGACCAGAATTTGTATGCAAGCATAAAGTAATAAACACGGAATTCATAGAGCAGTTTTTTAGAGCGTATGCAGTAGAGATGATAGACACGTGCCTGATTTAGAAATGTAAATTTCCTATAGCTTTCCATCTTTACCCATTTCTGACTGTGCTGCCTGATATTTTGTCAGTCATCTTTCTTTGTCTTCTACACACATTACCATTTAATGCCATTTTGGTAAGTATTTGTGCCATCTGTTCAAATATATCGGGACATGGTAGTTGGAAGGACAGTAAACCTTGGAATGGGATTTGTTTTTCAGGCTACGGGCAGGATTACATTTCTGAAAAATGTCACAGAAATCGAAATCACCAAAATCAAACACAGTATTCCCATTTAAAACAGTGTATTTCCTGGGGGTTAGGGGATTGAAAACCTTATCCTGTGCAGTGTATGACTATACCACTAGTGGGCATATGTATCTTTGGAGTATTTATGTACTGTATATACAGTGTATGTATATTTCTCTACACTGTGCATACATATCTGTACAATGTATTTATTTATTTATAATGCAATAGCAGTGTAAGTGGGTAACAGCCATAGTTTTTGGTATGGTTCATTCAGATAAGATGGTAGTCTTGCTACGCAAACACTTTAATTTCTGACTTAGCACTTTCTTTAATTACATCAGAATTATCAGGAATTGTATGTATGCTACTATGAGCGAATCTAATGTTACGGCATACGTCAGCACCTTGTTCACGTTTTTCATGTTCTAATGTCTCTTCATAATTGATTGTCTTTTGCCATTTTTTTTCCAAGTTTTTCACAGTGATGTGAGATTAATGTATTATTTTGGTGTTTTATTTGTTAATGTAGCTGCAGTCTTTAGCAGACATAGTCTTCAATGTAAAACATATAGATGGCAGTCAAAACACAACAGTTTTTATTATAATCTATTACCTCAGGGCTACATGTTTCGACTCCTTTGAGTCATTATTAGGCCCTCCAATGAACTAACCCAAGACTATCTAATTCATAGTGCACTCTGGGATCCCGTAGCGCTTACAATAGGTGGTGTAATAGTAGTGTAAGTACATGCCAATCATACAGATTATAGTGTACTAATATTGTATATATGACTATCTTATGGCTACAAGGTTACAATTTTATGACCATAAAATTACAAGACTTCTTAGTGGCAGTTCTCATTGTGGTATACCTTAGTTATTATATGGCAGAAACTATGATGAGGGTTAAATGTTATTGGAGTAAGTTAGAAGATAGTAAGTATGGTTATCTGGGTTGGGGTATTATATGGCCGGCTACAAACATTAACATTGTGTGGAATTATTTCTTGATTCTCAAGATAGTTTTTGTTTCAGTAGGTACTGGTCTCTTTAAAGACATAGTCTACATATTGATTGCATTGTACAGTGAGAAAGTCAGTTAAGCTGATGTGTAGACCAACTTTTAGGAGAAAAACCCTTTCTAGGTAAAATTCATTATGTTGATGGGTGCAGAAAAGAATGTATAATTTTCCTACAGAGGTGCAGGAATTACAAGAAACTGTTGGTTGTACCATCAGATTCACCATATTCCTGGAGGAACAAAATGGCCCATTTTCTCATGTTTTCTTCGTTTTGGTTTACACATTGTAATGAATCCACCAATCAGAATGTACAAATTTTATGCAGTACCATAATTAAAGTGGGGCCTGGGGTAGTGTAGTGGTTAAGGCACTGCACTACTAGTTGGACGGTCTCGGGATCGATTCCCGGTGGTGTCACTGGGGATTTTCTCTGTAGCTACCGACAGAACCATGTGCCGTGGGGTCGACTCAGCTTCTAAAAATGAGTACCAGGGATTTTTCCTGGAGTAAAGGCGGCCGGTGCATAAGGCCGATGACCTACCACCCTCGTAGTGCCAAACATCAAGAAAATCCGGGACCTTAACCTACCTGAAACCCCTTGGGCCAACTTGGCCCATTGTGGGAGACCTTAGCTTTTACCATTATTTAAGGAAAGGGTGAAGTTAATGTGCCTGCCACAAGAGTATATAGGGGAATGAAGATAAAGTGTCATGCTTTCTTAACTTCGGCACTGGATGGAGGTGTGTAATTGGCTGGATATGAGGCTGGGTGGAGGTGTGTTATCAGCTTTCTGCTGTGGTAACACTGGATATGAGGCTTAAATGAGGTTTGTTACCAGCTTGATATTCTGTTACACACTGGATATGAGGCTGGGCAGAGGTGTGTTATTGGCTTCGTACTTGTAGTACACACTGGATTTGAGGCTGTGCACAACTTCATATTCTGGTACACACATTTTATGAGGCTGGGTGGTGGTGTTTTGTCAGCATCATTCTGTGCATAAGGCTGGATGGTTCCTTGAGCCAATTTGGGCACGGTAGTGAGGAGAAAAATTCTTTCCTTATTGGGAACCTGAATATGGTTTTTTTATTCCAAGACCACTTAGTGGTAGAGCTATCTAGGTGCCATGGTATAAATTTGAAGACAGAGTCTTATGTCTGTTGCTTGACCATGAAAGAAAATGCTGCAGTGCCAAGAAAACATGAAATCACCAAAATGTGGTGCTTTTTCCAAAGTAGAAAATGTGAGTGACATTGATGCCTCTTAAATTTGGTGTGGGCATGGCGGAGTAGTATCTAATGTACTCAGTCACATACACGTGCGTGCACACACATGTGCAATTATATTTATGTGTATTTTTTATGCAGGTATGTCTTTTTCAACATTGTTTCAGTTGGAGAATGACTTGGAATTCCTTGGCCTTCTTATAATGCAGAATGCATTGAAACCAGAAACTGCACCCACAATTGCACAGTTGCAGGTGGCCCAGGTTCGATGTATAATGGTAACAGGTCAGAGCCTTCCTTTATGTAATTAAATAACCTAAAGAGTAGTACAAAAATTTGGAGATTTAAGGTTCTTACAGCAGTGAATATGAGGATTGCTGTTTTCTGGAATGTGACTTCATACAGTCATTAGATAGGTGTTAAGGCTGATTCACACATAGCATGCCACACCCATGCCATTCCCCTGCCATGCCATGCAGCTGAGGGTTTAGAAAGTGTCTTTCCCATTTGATTTACACAGTGTCTGATTCACACTTGCCATGCTGCGCCCATGCCATTCTTAAGGCCACAGCACAGGATGGCTGTTGAGAGATGGCCTGTGGGTGACCGGCCCATGTTCGGCTTCTTACAGCTACCACGCGGAGTTCCACGAAGGCTGTTATCAGAAGCATACCAATCTCAGATTCAGGTGGCCAGTGTGAAACCAAATGTTTTTCATGGATGAGGAAAGACGCTCTGTTAAACTGTTGGACTAGCAGTTCGGATATTTCTGGCTGCCATGCTGACTTTCACGAAGGACACAGTACTGTCAGAGCAGGGCAGGGGCGCGGCATGGCATGTGTGAATTAACGAACGGCATGGCAGGGGCTTAGCATGCTATGTGTGAATCAGCCTTTAAAAGTATTGTGTCCCTCTTCAAGGTAGAAGAGTGAATAGAAGAGTGTTTCTGTACTGAAGATGGAGACAGCATGTTCCTCTAACACTATGGTACCAGATGAAAGCAATCTTCAGTGCAGAAATTATTTTATGTCTGGCATAGTCATTTGTTGGTAGGAAACTTTCAATGCAGGTTTTCTCATTTGAGACACACCTCTACTATTTTTGACTGAAAAAAACCTACATTTTTAGTTTGCTGTGAACACAAGGGGGTTGATTCACATTGAAGTTGGTAGTAAATAGGGATAGAATGAAATATATGAACTTGCCCATATGTTGTATCCCAGTTGGACGCAGTGTGAAGAACGTATCATGGATATTGTTCGACACTGCGCGGAGAGTTGAATCATGGATTTTACTCTCGGGGAACGTAGTTCGTACAC
>JGI24700J35501_10930044_pt1 | contig 11153 bp, 10 predicted proteins | sample TergutTh196P1_FD_35501 | JGI IMG/M metagenome (IMG submission 35501) | reverse complement strand
GACTGTCAGTAGAACCAAACTACAGGAATTTGACATGGCAGATGTAAATTTTTATTGTTATGTGTTTGTGAATTTGTAGCACTGCACATGGTATACGAGAAGGCACATAGTGTTCAAACAGTTACTGTGGATGCTCCAAATTGGATTCACAAGTACATAATTGGACGTAAGGGTGCCAACATACGTGTCATGACTCAAGATCTAACAAAGGTACTGTAGTCATTAAAGTCAAGTATATAACAAATATTAAATAGTAAATAAAGGTGAGACCAACTAGATGCAACAATTAATGATTTTATTGGTAATCAGTAGTTTCTCAACATGTTTCGGGCGTCTTTACGCCCATTGTCAGGAGGTCAGACTGTGTTTTCACTGCCTATCGTTTTCTGTCCCCACCCCACACCGCTCCTACCACTAATTCACTTCCTCACAATGAAGAAACTGAACACATATACACACACACAACGATCATACAATACAACTCCGCCCTCCATAACGCAACATTTTATACGGATTTCCTTTTACAGGACAGAAAACAATAGGCAGTGAAAATGCAGTCTGACCTCCTGACGATGGGCGTAAAGACACCTGAAACATGTTGAAGTATTGATTACCAATAAAATCATTAATTGTTGCATCTAGTTGGTCTAACCTTTATTAACTAATCAAAGATGCACGGTCATTCAAATATAAAGTTTAACAAATATTAAGTTTTGTAGCTGCATTACTATTTAAAGACGTTTTGCTTTGACACACACTGTTAAACGTGGGTGCTGAACACAGGCATTGTGATTTGGTAGGAAAGTAATGATAAGGCTGTGTAAAGAAAAGTCCTATATGGTAGCACAGCATGCACAAAATATACAGTAAAACCTTGTTAAGTGAAAGTGCTCAGGACAAAATGGGGATTCAAATTAAATGTTTTTGAAAGAACCAGATTTTTCTTTGATGCCTGTTTTATGGATGGTTGAGGTTTTGATGTTATGTTGTAATCTGTGATGTTTTGATTTTCTTTCTGTAGTGTTTTTAAAACACATAATTTAATAAAACTGACATCAAAATGCAAGGTAGAAAACAGTTCATGTTTGCCAACTTTGATGTTGTCACAGTAATGTAGAATAATGCAGTTGTCATTTTTGCAGCATGGCAGTGAGGCATCCACCCCTGTCGGTAGGTCAATGGATTTGCCCTACTGTGCAAAGTTTATGACTCAGAAAACTTTTTATTTCTTTTGTAGATTAGACTGGTTACTTTGCATCACATGAAGGTTATTGATGTTTGGGATCAGCTGGCCAACATTGAGAAACTCATCGGTGCTTTTTGGACAATCCAAATTACTTTTCAGTTTCACTCACCCGTTCATTATTTCACAGCGGTACACAGCACTGCAGTGGCCAGTAGTTTGTCGTCTGTACGTCCCATGAGGGGGTTGGGGGGACAGTAGTTGCAGCACTCACTAACCATCACAGAGGTAACCAAAATTCGGCTGGGTATACATTCATTGCCCATGCACCTACAGCTGAATGTTGGTTTTTTATGCTAAAATCATGCTGGACTGTGGTGTAAAGTGGATGGCCAACCAAGACTGTTCAAAGCATCACTGCCATGTTGTAAGAACTGTGACTGCACTGTTCTACATTGGTGCATGAATATGTATGTGAATTATCTGGAATGTAATACAATTTTTTTGAATTATTAAATTTTTTCTAATTGGAGGGCTGTTATTACAGCTCCAAATTGTGAATGAATTGCATTAACAAGAGCAAAGCTGGGGACTGTCACATTCTTCAAATTATGTGCTCTTTTGATTTACCTGTTTTTCAAAGTAATGAAATTTTACTGCAGTCCTGTGCCTTGGTCAGAAGGTAATGTAGAATGTCTGTGAACAAGTACAGCAACAATTCATTGTAATAGATTTCAGTATTTCAGGCTGCTGATATAATGGTAAATGGCTTTGTAACCAGTGTTGTGTTAAATAGTAGTACGTTCATCCTTCTAATCGATGTATTCCAGGTGCACGTTGAATTCACTGACAAAGAAGACAGAATTAAGATTGAAGGACCTCCAGAAGAAGTAGAGAAAGCTCAAGCTGCTTTAGAAAACATGGCAGCAGATCTGATATCCAAGTTAACATTTGTGGAGATGACTGTTGATCCAAAGTTCCACAAACACATAATCGGGAAAGGTGGTGCCAATGTTAACCGTATGAAGGAAGAACTTGGAGTGGTGATTAACATTGGTGAAAATGATGGTAATAATGTGATTCGTATTGAAGGCAACAAAACTGGCGTGGAAAGGGCAAGACAGGTATTACGCTGTCTCTGATAATCTGTTTTGTGGTATATTCGTGTAGTATATTGTCACTTTTTTGTTGCCCACTTCATTCCATTGTTTGATTTGTGGATATATCATTTTAACACATATGTAAAGATGACCTCCATGCATTATCTTCAGTTGTCAGGAAACTGACATACAATACGTTTAGCTTTGTATGTGATAGTAAGTTGATGCCCCATTTTTGAGATGATGATTTATGTTGCCATAAATACAGTATATATGACCTACATTGGTATATTTCTCTTTTATTATCGGTTCAGTAAAGTTTTTTTTATTATTATTATTATTATTATTATCTTGAGAGCATCTGAAATAATGACTCTTCTTAATTCATGCCTCTCATAAAAGTACCCAATTTCTTATATGAATGCTGTAATTCCTTACGTTCCTGACTTCTTCTGAGATAGCTCGGTATTTGACAAGAAGTGCGGGAAAGTCACATCAGACAATTCTTGTTTTGGTGCAGGAATTGGAGGATATGATTTATAAATTGGAAAATGAGAAGGAGAAGGATATCATCATAGATCATCGTTTCTACCGAAATATCATTGGCAGTAAAGGAGACAATATCCGTGAGATCCGGGAAATGTTCAATCAAGTGCAGATAACCTTTCCTGGCCAGGGTAAGTTATTTTTAGGGGCACTCCCATGTTTGTGTTTTGTTACTACCTCTGTTGCTCCAAATTTGGGTGCACATCATGATACATCATTTTCCTACGTTTAGATAGTTTTTGTGTCACATTTTCTGACGAACATTTTAATTCTTTCTACTGATGAAACTGAATTTATGATTAAACATAACTGCCGTTATATTCTGACTGCTCGTTAAAAACTATAGCACTATGAACATAAATATTGCAGACACTTTATTCATATGTGGAATTTTTGTTTTTTGAGAGCAACGTATGCAGTCTGAAAACGCAAATTGCACCTGAAGAATTTACAAAGAAATGGTGTTCCTGCATGATAGTATAATAGCCTTCATCTGATCCTATAAAATAGGATCCACAAGTGAAATATGAATGCTGCAACTTGCTAGTATTAATATACTTTTTCTTTGGTGCTTTGACCTATTTTTGAGGCTATGACAGGTTCCATCTTCTTCCTTCTGTCTTCTGTCTTCCTTGCTGCCACCTTCATGTTTCATGTCTAGAGCAAGTGTACAGCATCTCATGGGCCATGCTGTTAACATATTGGTTCATTGTAATATCTCCTTGGATTTTATTAGGAAATGGATAATTCATAAACGTGTTTGTTGCAATGTAGTCGTAATTATCTTGGAAGACATGGGTACTTGAAAATTTCTGTACCTAATTACAACTGATTTTGTGCTTAGAGAATTGATAATAATGGGCCTTTTCTGTTTGTAATTTATATATTATCGAATGACCATGTTTATTTGTTTTGTGAATGGTTATCCATTCACTTCGCAGGGGAAAAGCGTGATGTTGTAAAGATCCGTGGCCCTAAAGAAGATGTGGACAAGTGTCATAAACATTTGATGAAAATAGTAAAAGAACTAAGTGAGAGTAGCTATGTAATTGAAGTACCAATCTATAAACAGTTCCACAAGTTTGTTATTGGTAAAGGTGGTGCCAACATACGCAAGGTGAGAATATGATCATATGTTACTCAGTATTCATGTTTGTATTTACATAGCGTATGTTTTTGTACTTTGTGTGAGTTGTACTGCACTCTGCAGTATTCAGAGTTTCTTTGTGCTATTTCATCCCCAGTTAGTCCAATAAAAAACCACTTTTGTCAATAAGTATCATATTTGTTTTATATCCATTACTTGGTGTAGGAGATACTTGGAAGTACCTTAGGTTAACATGCTTTGAAAAAAAATTCTAGACCTAAAAACTTTTTATTCTGTGGCGAGTGCAATGTGACCAGGCCATAATTGTGCTGGCTGTTTCATTGCTTCTTCCAGTTCATCTTGCTGGATAGGTTTTAACCTGCAAATTCCTCAGTTATCATAGTACTGTCCAAGATCTGTAGATGCCATAGGTCAGTCATTTTTATCTTCCATCATGAAAATGACTTAAAATCATGTCTGCACAGTAGTAACTGCTTTATAAATTGTGTGTCCCATTTAGTAGTGCATAATTTTGAGGGACAATGCATCTGTTACATTAGTTCCTGTGTTCAGTTACCATTACTTTTGCACTCAGTTTTGATCAGAATTGCAAATAATGGTACAATATGACATGCAGATTCGTGATGAAACCCAGACCAAGATTGACCTACCTGCTGAAGGCGAGAAAAGTGATGTGATCACAATAACTGGCAAGAAGGAGAATGTGGAGGAAGCCAGAGACAGGATACAGAAGATTCAGAATGAGCTGGTGAGCAGTGTTTATAAATTAATAGGTTATACTGGCTGTTCTTACTTGTATAGGCCTAACTGGGCTAATAACAATGGGGAGGCAGAATTGACCATGGATATTAGGTACTCAGATGCCTCTGTTCTGCTTCCCATTAAAATGCAGGTTTTCATTTCTTTTTATGTCCACCAACCCAATAATCATTTTGAAAATATTTCAGTATTTTTATTTGCCTGTCTTCAACTCAGTAGCCACAAAAACTGTTTTTAGATAGAAAAAGTATTGGGGAGGCATTTGTACCCCCTAGTTACTCCTGTGCTTATGTGCATAATTTATTTTAACAAAATTTATGTGGCCCTGTTTTTAGACAGATTTTTGAAAGGGAAGTTAAATCAAATGTTTGTTGCGTGAGGATCCTCCCCCCTCCCCACTCCATAAGCATCTTGTACACTGTTTATGAATGCAAGATAACTTTACCACCCCCACTCCATACCAGTGTTAAGTTTGTATATCGTCAAGTAGAGTACGCAAATGCAAGACTGCGTTAAAGTAGCCCTGGCATGTGTCAACATGTTGGGGTTATTTTCAGGGAGATTTATTCAGACATTGACATTACCAGATTGTATTATCTTTTTAAATCATTGAGCTATGCAGCAGTGTAAGACACTGTGTTCTTGAGATCTTCACTTGTCTATGATGTTATGCAGTGTAGGTTGGTAGCTGTTTAGCAATGTTTTGAGACAACCTGTCAGTCCCATATTCAAGGTTCAAGCAGGCAAATCTACATTGTGATTGTGTGCTTATTCCAGTGCTTGTAGGTTATCTCCTTGCTGGGGAGTTCCTACAGGAGTCCATCTTTATGACATTCTTTAATTCATTTGGTATCCATTTTGTTCCCATGACTAGGTGGGGAAATGAATGTTGCCACCAACAGATCCATATACATTTGGAAGGTATAAGTACAGTGGGGTGCTGCCTTACACCTTAAGTAGATTGTTAATGATGCTGTCATGCGCTGGTATTTGTAAAGTATCGTAATACTTGATGAAAACTGTGTAGTAATATTTGAACATGTGGCTTTTCCAGGCTAACATAGTGACAGAAGAAATAGTTATCCCACCGAAGTATTACAATTCTCTGATTGGTGCTGGTGGTAAACTGATTCATTCTATCATGGATAACTGTGGAGGTGTTGCTATTAAGTTTCCACAGGCAGAGAGTCGCAGTGACAAAGTGAGTTGAAAACCTCAGCATTTTCTTACTAAAGAGAGACTAGCCATATGAATATCACCAGATGGTACTGAGTTAAGAAAATTCTGCATGTAATTGATAGTGTTTGTTAGTATTTTATTCCTCTCATAATGCTCTTGTTAAAGGTGACGGTTAGAGGTCCAAAGGAGGATGTCAAGAAGGCATGCCAACAGCTTCTGGAACTCACAACAGAACGACAGCTGTCGAGTTACTCTGCAGAAGTTCATGCCAAACCCCAACATCACAAGTTCCTGATTGGGAAGAATGGTGCCAACATCAAGAAGATTCGTGATCTTACTGGTGCTCGCATTGTGTTTCCAACAGACAAGGATGAAAATAAGGAGGTTATAACTATCACTGGCAAACAAACGGCTGTTGAACGGGCCAAAGCAGAACTTGAGGCCACTATCAAAGAAATAGTAAGTTCTATGAGGCAGGCCATTAGGTGAAGGAAGGAAGTTTACATTTATGATAAAATTAACAGCTCAGTAAGTGTGGGAAGTTTTATTGTTTGAACTTCATTTGCATTTACCAAATACACATGGATAAAAATTAGCGATGTGTGCACATTTCGAAGTTCAAGAGAGTTGATTTTCAGATCTAAGAATATGCCCATCATTACTACTTAAGAGGAGGCAAATTTGTACTGCAGAAGAATGCAATATGAGTTGCATCGTTTCAGTTTTTCATTTTTTTTGTTCAATTTTTCAGGACAATATTGTTGAAAGTGATATGAGTGTGGAGCCAAGACATCATCGTCACTTTGTGGCCCGACGTGGAGAAGTCCTTCATCGTATCTCAGATGAATGCGGTGGTGTCATGATCTCTTTCCCCAGGCCAGGGGTGCAGAGTGATAGGGTAGTGTTAAAAGGAACAAAGGATTGCATTGAAATGGCCAAGCAGAGAATACAGGAAACTGTTACTGATTTGGTAAGTCAGCATTCACATGCCCATGATTTAAACACATTGCAGACTATTTTGTCTCTTTAATTACTTGCCACAGTGTCTGGACATTCTCCAGGTATTTAAAGTTTTAAACAAGGAGATGTTTCTACATACATGCTGAAGCTGTTATTGCTTTGCCATCACATAGCGTGGCATTTTATTGTACACACAGAGACTGATAGTGTTTCAGGGTTAAATACTTTTCAAATTTTATGAAGTTGCATAACACAGAACTTTCAGATGTTTATTTCACTCTTCTCTCTTTGTGTGCAGATCAGACCGTGCATTGCCTTACAGGATATTTCTTTTCTCCTATCCCCTATCTACTGTTTTTCTGAAAGTCTTCCTGATGAATCAGCTGTTAGCATTTTTAGAATGTAGCATGTTCTTTCATTTTGTGATCCAGTTTCTAGCAACTCAGGGAATAAATTTCTTATATTGCTATTTGTTCGTTGGATTCAAGGTTTTTTCCATTCTCTGTCACACACAAACTTTCTTACATGGTGAAAACCTCGCTGTCTTGTCATATGTCACATTATCTCACTGGATGTTGTTGTCTTATGCTTCTGAATTTTCTTTGTATGCACATAAAGAAAATTCAGCAAGTAAATACCTTTATATTTTAAATGTACAAAATTTTTATTTTCAGGAGTCCATGGTTACCATAGAATGTGTAATTCCTCAGAAGCATCACCGTACTGTTATGGGAGCAAAAGGTGTCAAAGTACAGGGAATTACTTCTGAATTTGATGTGCAAATTAAGTTTCCTGACCGTGATGCTCGAGGTACGGATCGTAGATGTATGGTAATGGTGGTTGAGACTGCAAACTAAGCACATGGGCACATTTTGTAAAGCAGTGTGCTTCTGGCTTGTATACAGGAAGTTTCCAGCTTGATTTGGGCCAGGACATTGCCTTTCCTAACAGTTTTTTTGTGGTTTCCCTCAGTACCTTTATGAAAGTGCTGGTGTAGTAACCCAGGTTAGGTCATGCACACGTCTTTTTACATGCTTCTTATTCACTACCACTTGGCTCAAAATAATCTTGAGCTACTGACAGAATCATTCAATAAATTAGACTGTGAAGTGCTTGTGTGAACCTCAGAGTACTGCCCTAGTGTGTACTTGACAGTTCCTGAAAAAGTCACGCAAATCAAACACAAATTCCCATTTAAAACTATATTTCCTGTGGGTTGAGGGATGGACAGCCTCATCTTATATAGTGTATGACTATATCACTAGTGTGCATATGGACCTGTAGAGTACATATGTACTGTATATATGGTATATACATTTCTATACGGTATAGATACATTTCTGTACAGTGTATTTATTTATTTCTAATGCAATTAAAATGTTAGACTTGCGTCCATAGTTTTTTGTACGGTTCATTCTGATAGGACTTTGGTATTCTTGCTATACAAACTCTGTATTTCCTAAATTAGCACTGTCTTTAATTCTGTCAGCATTATCATGAATTGTACATACATTATTATGAGCAAGTCTAACATTACGGCATATGTCAATAATTACTTCTGCTCCTTCAAGTCTGCTTACGTGTAATTTCTCTTCAGTACTGATTGTCTCATGCCGATTTTTAACTTGGGGTTGCACTAGGTGATGTAGATTCATGTTTCTCACTCATGTTTATAAGAAAAGCCAATGCTTTTGAAGATGAAACTACATGAGCTGCATGCTCTTTTCACAAACACAGTCCTTACATGTGACTGATTGCATGACAGTTACGTCACTTTCTGCTAGCCTCCGGCAGAAGGTAAGTGCGGCCATGGATCATCTATTCCAGATTTGCGTTAAATTGAAAATTATTGTGTAAATTAAAAAATTGGTGTAAATCTTCAAGTCACATTAAAGCGAAATCGTGCAAAAAGAAAGCCTGCAAAACGAGACCTGCCTCTACAGATTTAATTTATGCCTAGTTGGGCACAAATGTTCCTGTCCACAGTACAAGTTAAAGTCACTGAAATCCCAAAATATATATATATATATACACACACACACACACACACATATAACCACATGTGAACCACTAACATTTCTTCATGAAATTTGATAATGGGGCAGTTTTACAAGAAATTGTCATGCTGTTCCAGTTTTTGTTATAATCAGGTAAGTGTAACAGTCACTAAACATAAAAAGTTACATACATGTCTTTGTGCATCTCCGTTATACATAGCCGTACCCATAACCCCGTTATGAAACAGAAAAGGGTTTTGATTGCTTTTAGACTGGATTGAATAGAAGTTTAGGTTGTACTGTTTTTTAATGTAGTGCTGTATTAACACATTCGCTGCCAGCTATTTAAATACCCAGGGGCTTAATAATTCATGCTTAAAATCGCCAGCGTCGACCTTGGCGATTTTAAGCATGAATTATTAAATCGACTAAGGTCGACTATGGCAGTGAATGTGTTAAAATACAAATGGACCTTCTGCTGTGTTCTGCTATATTGTGAGCTGCATGCAGTAAAACTCTACCATAAGCAAAGATCCATGATGATGTGAAAGAACAAGCAGAAGTAAGGAAGAGAAAGGGGAAGTAGATGTGACTCATATATAGAGGTAGGAATTATACTGTGACACCTTTTGGTGACAGAACAAATCTCATTTGACTCTGGTGTTACATTCCAGAGGAGTATCATGGTCACCAGGATGAGGGGCAACAACCAAATGGTGATGTGGAGGAATGTGAGCAAGTACGCATGTGTGATGTGATCCGCATCACTGGAAAGCAGGAGAAATGTGAGGCTGCTAAGAGAGCACTGCTGGATTTAGTTCCTGTTACTGTTGAGGTGGGTAGCTCACTAGAACTTTTCTTTAGAAGCTGACACTTGCTCATATGGTTAATAATATACTGCCTCTCATGGGAAACGAAGGTTCCTTTAGAAGAGTTCGCCACAGGACATCTATCATATGCCATATGAATCAGTCCCCATTTGCACACTGTTTATGTAAGTTCCATGTTAATACTACTGTCACTACCTTTATCTTATGGATGGTCTCTTCCCTTGAGGTTTTTGGCTAAAGTGTTGTGTGCATTTCTCATCCTTCTCAAGGGTGCAATGTGTCCAATACATTTCACTCTCTTCAATTCAGTTGCCTGAAGTGCGCAAATTGTGCAGTTCTCATGATGTAGTTTTCCTCGTTATCCTGCATTTTTGTCTCTTGTATGTCTTGTGTTCTGCTGAACAGTTTTTTCTCAAAATGCCCTAGTTGTAGCAATAGGTAGCAAAAGCTTTTATAGGTTACATTTCATTCTCGACTGCTCTGGGCGTATGCTTCATTTATAGCATTTAATAAGCTCTACTGATATAATTGTGTCCTTGATACAGGTAATCGCCATGTCATTGATTTTTATTTTGGTTATAAAGTCATGTTTCAATTTTCGTGCCTTTTTTTGCCTGTTGGGAAGACAGTTTTCTCATCTCCAAAGTGTCCAGACCCATCCTTATATTTAGTACGTAGCAGGGGCTCTTCCCCAGGGGTAAAGCTGCAAGGGTGTGAAGCTGACCACTCACCTGCCAGTAGTGTAAAGGTTAAGAATGAGTGGAGCTACCTCTGCCTTCATGCCCCCAAGTGCCTTCATGAGATGAACAGTGACAGCTCTATATTTTGACTGTACCTGTCATTATGGTAGGTAGAAAATTACCTGCTTCAGCAGTAAATAGTATATTGAGTTACATTTTAACACAAGAGGTGGCAAAAGAGTTGTTTGTGTCTGTTCTGCTGGACATTCATTAGACATAATAATATTTATTAACTTTCCTCAAGTTTCTTTATGTCTGTGAAGTTGGACAAATGAAAGAATGAATCACGTCTTCTACTGATATTAGTCCTGACAGGAATTAAAATGTGTGCCTGCAGTTGACTTAACAAAGCTGTCACCATTGAATAAGTTGTCAGTTTTTAAGAACTGTAGCACATAATTACATTTCCCATATTATTAACCTTACATTTTTTTAATAGTCGAATGACGTCGTATGTGCACTTGGGTGGCTGAGTTGCAAAACTCGGAATTTGCCTAGGGGTACAAGAAAGGGTATATTTTGTTAAACAAATGTTTCATAAATTGAACATATCCTGAGGGCAAAAAAGTGCACTAATGAGGCAAACTGGCACTACTATGTAGAAATAAAATGCCAACTAGATGCAACAGATGACTTTTATTGCAGATCTTATTACTTGCTCAACATGTTTTGGGCACCATTATGCCCATCATCAGGAGCTCGAGAGTATTATACAGAAGGTTGCTGCCTGTGGTATTTGGTGCTTTGGTTT
>JGI24700J35501_10930045_pt1 | contig 11156 bp, 8 predicted proteins | sample TergutTh196P1_FD_35501 | JGI IMG/M metagenome (IMG submission 35501) | reverse complement strand
CCTTCCATCACAATAGGGAGACAATTTTTTGATCCGACTACAGTCTGTGCATGGAAAGTTCTCAAAATAAACACGTGCTGGAAACTGCCTTTTTTTTTGCCATTTTCTTCCATCACAATAGGGAGACAATTTTTTGATCCGACTATAGTCTGTGGATGGAAAGTTCTCAAAATAAACACATGCTGGAAATTGTAGATGAGTCCTGTTTTCTTATGAATTCAGAGACCAAAAATCTTACAAAATCCATAGTTATATTTCTGTATTAGTGCAGTTGCAGTTACAAACATCAAACTGATATGTGAATACAGAAATCATAATCATGTTGTTTTCATTGTTTTAACAGTAACATTTCTTCTGGACAGACAGCTTTATCTCTGACATGCATCTGGCTTTTAACACAGATCAGTCAAGATTCAGTCTCCTTAAATGTCATGTGTGTATAAAAATGTAACTTCTTTTCCCTGTTGCAGACCTAAAAGAGAACACCCAAAGATATGAAATATACTCCATGCCACGACCAATATGTACAGTAACCAAGTTTGTTAAAGCAGTTGGCAAACGTTGCTGTAGAATTTTTTGATGCAGCCTGAATTCTATTTCTAGTTTTATTTAATTACATGTGCAAACTTAAATTACCTTAATCACGAATGCTGTTCCTACACATTTGTGAATACTGTGATATTGAAAAGGCAAGCAACCATAACCTGATCCAGGTACAGGGACTTTGCTTGTGCTTGTATGTGATTGGTGACAATGGAGACCTGCTTCACAGACAACAGTTATGACAGTTTGCTGAAATTTGGGCTATACAGATGCACCTTAGAACAACCATCCAAGATTATGGTATTAGATCAAAGCCTGAACATAATCTGATGGTAATTTTTTACAGCCTGGCCCTATACCTGGGATGAGGCCCCCAATGGGTGGAGCAGGACATGTAGTACCAGCACCTAAGGGCAGTGGCACCATGGGTATTGTGATGCCTATATACACAATCGGTATTGTCGTGTTCTTCATGTACACAGTCATGAAGGTAATGCCTCATATTGTATGCTGTATGATTTATTTAATAACACCACAGTGAATCTGTATTCATAAATAAATGAAGCTGTATGTCTGCTTTGATTACCACCCATGCCCATTGGGCACCCTCCTATGCTGTCTTGGTGTTCAAGAACATAAAATTCAAGGCAGACCATATCTGGACACACTGGACAAACAGCAGTGTAGGTCATTGATTAGACCACTTTGTACCAAATACGTTCTTGTCATGACGTTTGCATCCTCTCCATTTCGCAGTACACAAAGAGAAAGAAATTTATGATTGAGTTTGAAATTCTCATGGTGGAAACTGTGAAGGATACTGTCTGCTGGGATGTAACAGCACAGTCTGCTGGAAATTTATCAGCAGTTCTGAGGAATGTGTTGCATCGATCTTCTGCATTCCTCCTTAACATTTGGAAACCAGACTGCACAGTGTCGTGTCTCATAAGACATTTACCTTCCAATTTATATACAATTCTAAACTTTTATACATCCCTTTTATTATTTTTGTACATTTAGCAGATGTTTATATTACTCATCAGTAATATAAAAATCTGGTCTTTCAGAATTTGATGTGATCTATTCTGAGTCCAGAAGTAATGTGTTTTTCACATTGATGACCAGGCAGTTAATTCCATTTCTTTTCACATGTAATGAATCATACCAGAAACATAATATTAACATTTTAAGCTTTGGCATCAGACTGGTTCATTATTACACAGTTTTGCTGTTATGAAGTCAGGAGTGTGTAGTTGTTGGATGTCAAAAGATTTTGCAGTAAAGTGACTAAGTGCTGATTGAGACAAAAATTCCAGATTCTTGGAAATTTGTTAGGTAATGTTCAAGAAGCCTGGACAGTCTGTGGTCAACTACAGTGACTTCAACTCAGATCCTGAGTTTCGGAAAATTGTATTCTCAGAAGAGTATGTTGATGATCAGACCAACTCATATGGTGACCAGATGCGACAAAAAGTGAAGCATGAACCAGCTACTGTATGGAAAGCAACAGAAGAGAATGGCACAAAGCTCGGTGGGTCTAGTTCACAGTTTTTACTTAATTCCAGAAGAAAGTTGTGAAAGCTGCTGAGATATTCTAACAAAACTGTGCTTTCCATTTTTTGTTCTTCAGGTTGGAAGGAACGTGACACGAGTAAGTAGAGTACATTGCCTCATCTAAATACTGTGTGTGTTAGTAGTGCTTCTGCAGTTGTTTGGGAGACGCTTTTGGGATGCTTGTAAATTGTATTATGTTGCTGCCAACATAGCATACTCATGGAACATAGAACCAAAAAAATATTTTTTTGGATTGTTCACACTAATTACAGTATAGTTAACAAAATTTATCATGCATACATTTAGAACAAAGAGCAGAAGATATTACATCTCCAAATTATTCACATTGAAATATATGTAATTACCGTCATAGAGGTATTACAGAATGTAGTTTAGCAGAACCTTTCTGTGTCTGCCATATTTCTCCTTACTACTAAAACTTTTGCACTTATCCCAAATGCAGTCTGATGAGACAACTGATTTACGTGGGGTTGGGTACGGTACGCTGTGTTCCTGTTCTCTTGCAGGTAACATAAGACTGGTAACATTCAATATTACAGTGGTGTAAGTTGATATTTTTTTGAAATGCCAGTAATGCCGACCCTTACATATTTATTGTTTGGGTTCCACATCTCTTTGCCTGGCTCTTCAATTATATCTGTTGAACACACTACATTATGAGTCTAACTGGTTTTCAGAAATGTAATTTGTCTCATTTTTTACACAAGATGCCAGCATTCTTCGAATGTGCTTTAGAAATCAATCAAATACCTCTGCTTGGTACATTTTAATCAGTAGTATCTATAAGGGAATGGTTGTTACTGTTCATTGGTGTGGTTCATTCCTATAAAGTCAAGATTTCAGATACACATAGAAACCCCTGTTCTATGTTACGGCATTTTGTATTTGGCATTTGTATGCACATTTTTGTTAGGTCTTTGCCAAATGCATATACAGATTATATGTCCCCCCAACTTACGCTTTGCCACAGTTAACACTTTATTCAACTAGTCCCCACTATGGAAATTTGCCTGATTTTACACTTCTCAGAATTTTTATTTGGGCCAGGGGAATATGAATGTAGGAAGTAGGATCACCAATTGCGTATGGCTTCTACTATAGCATAGCTGGTGACAACTCAGTGTTATCTCCCAGAACTAACTTTTGAAGACAGCTTTTATGTAGATGGCAGTAGGTTCAGTAAGAAGACATCGTCAGATTTGTATTCATGGAATCTGCTGTTGCTGCATGGTTCAAGCAGGCAGGATTTCCTTAGATGGTTCTGTCATCAGCGACAGGGCTTTGAAAATGCCTACTCATTTGGCAGTAAACAACTTCGCAGGTTCTAATGGTTGGTTTGACAGATTTAAGGGGAGACATAAAATTGTTTATAGAATTCTAGCAGATGAAAGCAGGAGTTTTGTTTCAGAAACATTAGATGACTGGAAAAATGCCTGAATCTTACAAGATATTAAAGAGTATGACCTTTGTGACATAAAGTAATGCTGATGAGATGGGTGTATTTTTCAGTCTACAACTAGCTGATGAGACAGGTGTATTTTTCAGATTACAACTAGTAAAATTCTTAATTTTTGCGGAGACTCTTGCCATGGTGGAACAAAACCAAAACAGCAGGTTTCATTTCTTCTTGAATGGAAGGTTGATGGTAGTAACAAACTACCACCACTTTTAACTGGCAAATATAGAAGTCTACATTGTTAGAAAACTTCCTACAAAATATGATGCTAATACAAATTCCTGGATAAACATCATGATATTTGAGGGTTACTTGACGCAACTAGACAGGAAAATGGTTACAGAAAATTTAAAAATCCTGCTTTTCATCAATCAGTGCTAGCTTGAAAAAAACAACTTTATCCCAGCTAACTGTGTCATCCAGCTACTGCCTTAAATACATTTGGGAATCATACATGCATCACATGCATTTATAGAAAGCAGTTCATTTGTAAGAGTGTTGCCATGTTAAATGGCAGATTGCTCCAAGATGCATCATGTATGAAGTTAGATGCATTTTATAGTGGAAGTCTGAAAGTTGATAACTCTGCTATCAAGAACTGTGTTGCAAAGTGTGGTTTTTATGTTTGATCGTGGCTACAGCGATAATGACAATGCACTGAAGTTTATGGAAGATGAATAAAATGACTGGCATAGTTTTCAATTCCTTGAATGCAGTTGAAAGACTACATAACATGTGACAATGCTCTCAAGGTTTGTGGAGTGCTGAGTGTTAATTAGGTGTTGAACCAGCAGTTGACCAGGCCAGAAGAAGAAGTGAAATATGAGGAGGAAATGGTAGAAGATACAGTAACATTTTTGTATGCACTAAAAGGATTACAATGGGCCAGAAAGTACGTGTGACAGATTGGTATTGAGGACAGTGTTATTTCTATGTGCTACAAACTTGAAAATGAACTATAGAGAAAAAAAACCAACCCTTGTTTGCTGCTTAAGTAAACAGATAATGCAGATCATTTAACGTCCTCATGTTATTATTAAAATATATCACTAGGTTATTATCTTCACTTTGTGAGTAGCAATGTCCTCCTTTTTGCTGTTTTCAGTTTAAAATGTATGAGAATGTCTGGTGTGGGGTATCCAGCTATTATGGTGTCGTGACATCACATCATAATACTGGGAGGAATGTGTTTGCATTTTGCGTGTATGTACCAAGTTGCATTTTCATCCTAAAATGTTGTAAAGTCCATAATTTAAATGGCTTGCCAAAGCTTTGTTATATGGCAACCCACATTTTTATTATAATGCATTTTTTAATTTTCTGTATTTTACACTTTACTGGATTTTGCATCAATTTGAAGTCCGTACAGAAGTGTAAAATTGGGCTTTTGCTGAGTCAAGTGTGTATTATACTTTATTATCCCTTCTGCTCCAAAGTATAAATAAAATCCTCATGTACAATATAGTTCAGGCAGGTGATTTCAGCAGCATGTGCACCTACATGCTGTGAAAGGAGAAATATGAGTCAGTACCAGTTGTTTTGGATGTTGGTAGCAACACAATTGATGGCCAAGTGTACACATGCAGAAAGCTTTTTTTTTCTCCACCTACACTGAGACCACAGGAAGAAGTCCCATGAACCTCTCTATACTCCCTTTAGCTCTCAGGCAGTCCATTATACTCCCTTACATCCCCTTTCAATCATTTTAACTTCCTGCTCACTGTAGTGTCTCTAGTGATAATTATGTGGTAACCTTTTTTAGTGACAAGTGTTTTGGGCTGGTAAACATACATGAGAGGGCTTAAGGGGAATACAGCAGTCATGATAGAAGGGGAAGCCTCAAGTGCAGTCATCCCTACCATCCATGAGACTTCTCTCCACTGCCTCGTTATAGTCATGGCTCTGATAGATTAATGGATATACATGTGTATACTTTTGCATCTTGCATCTCAAATTGTGTTGACTTCTCTGGATTGTATATTAAGGTTACACATGTTGAGTTCATTCAGCAACTTCATGTTAGCCAAGACAGAATCCATATATTGAGTACTGCAGAAATTTTATAAACTGTAATGTTCAGAATTTTCCAAGGTGCTAGCTGTAATTTTACACATTACTGCTTTCTTAATTCTTGATTTGTTGTTGGGAACAAAAGCTCAGATCTGCACCCCCCACTAATGCTTTGGGCTGGGAGCATGGTTGACTGGTTTGTTTTGCAGGAGATGTAGAGATTGACCATCTTCGCAAGCGACTTGAAGAGACAGAAGCTGCCATGGAGAGGATTGTAGCTCAGATGGGCTCGGTCCCACACAAGTTACACTCTTCCTCAGGCATACAGTTGATTGGTGCTAAGGTTAGGGGTTCAGCCTCGCTCACTTTTGCATGACTTTCTGCTCCATTATTTGTGATTTCAATTTTAAGACCAAAACCAATTGCTGTGCATTTCATCTGTTCTTTGAGCATCATAATATTTGTTCAGGCAGGGGTTATGAATATGGAGGGAGGCTTGGTTTGGTTGTCTTGTCACCATACCTTCCAGCTGAAGCAGTTTTAAATGTCTCATCATCTCAAAAGAACTGGAAAACAAGATGAACATCAAAATTGTATATAAAGCTGGGCATGCTGAATAGCCTAATTCATTAGCCTTTTACTGTCCATGTATCACATTATTGCAGTGTCACATGTGCATACCAGTATCCCCCTCTTTTTGGATGAAAAATACTTCAACAATTTGTATATGGCAACCAGTTTAATAATACTGGGAGATTTAAAATTTCTGTTCCCCTGCAGTAATGTTTAATTGCTCATGCCACAATATATTTAATGGCATCTTTTTGGCTCTGTGTGATTTATAATGTCAAAAGCAATAATGACTGTACATAGTGAACTTATGGATGCAGTCATGGCATGTTAACGTACTGCCTCAGTATTTTGAGCTCCTTACCTCCATGTTGCAATGTTCGGTGCATTTGTCAAAGGGCAACTAGGTGATGTGCAGTGTTGGTTGTGGTCTCATCCCAGCTTGAGGTAGATTTCGTCTTTGGAGCTGAAGCCCTCCAGATTGTACTAATGCTCTGTCACATCGTTTCCTTGTCCTGCTTCTCTCCTAGTTGTGACAGCAATCTCAGGCTTATTAGCCGAAGTGGATCTTCAGCGAGAGATTCTAGCAAAGCGTGCTGAGGAACAAAACCATTCAGAGAGAAAGGTACCGTGCATAAACACACAGTATCAGTGTTTCTGCATGGCAGAATGCTTCATAACAGCATATACTGACTGACTGACTGACTGTTTGTGGTATGAAATTGGATACTGAGAAGCAGACGGTTAAGATTGTGCTTGGAATCTAGAAATGCTGGATTGCAGTTTGTTGATGTAAGAGACCTGAATCTTTTGTCATTTTGATAGACATGAAGATTTGTCTTCATAATTAATTAATATATTGTGTCTCTGTTGGGTGCAGTTAAAAATGCTGACAACAAAGGTGGCACAATATTACAGCAGTGTTTAATTTTTTATGGCTAATCTGGACTTCAGGACTCTTTATTTTGTTTCTGAAGTTTGGTGGCACTGTTTGTTCATTTAGTGATGCTGCTGTACAATTTGATTTCCCCCACCTCCCCAAATGCCAAAGCATTGAATTTACAACATAATTCACCCAACCTAAATAGGGAATGTGTGAAAGCAGTGGTGGGAGAATCTTTAACAGGTAACATGAGATGAGAACCTAGACTTAAATGAATAACAAATGACAAATTTATTATAAAATTAATTAGAAATAACGGTTTACTAAATACTCAGCTTTTATCTTGTTCATATCCATGCACTAATATCACTGTACCAAATATATACTGGCAAATTCACTCATATATTATTCAAACACCACTTCCTTAATACTATACATCACTCCAGCAGTTCATCATTTTAAGCAGTAACTGGTGTTGCAGTTATTCTATACTTTAACTGGGGTCAGTTTGTTATTCTATGAAATAACTGTAGTTAAACTGTTGAAGATCTCTAAATTTCATGCCTTGATTGCAGCACTTTCATTATTGTGTAGTATATATAGTGGGAATATTGAATGGTCCATTATTATGCACTTTACCTGCCCATAAAATTTATTACAAGGGCCGACAAATGTGCTTGGATTATTAGTTAAAATTCACAGTTCAGTAGTAAAATATCGAGGAGTATAAAATATTAGAATTTTGTATGTTGGTACTCATCGATATTTTACTGTTCAATTGTGGAGTGTTTTCAACGCATTATAGTTGTATTTGTAATTCTTGTTCTCAGCACCCTGAAGATGGCCATGTGAGTGGCCCAGAACTATTGGTGATTACTGTGTAGTAAAATTACACTCATAAATCCAAATGCATTTGTTGGTCCTTCTACTAAATAAATTTGCATCTGATTAGTGCACAGAACATGGAACATATTTACCAGTGCATTTGCTATTGTACAGAATAACTAGATAGTTCATGAAATAAATTTTACACTGTAGCAGTAACACATACACACATCAGATCAGATTTTTTAATAAAGACTCGAGTACTTTTTTTTTGGATGCAGCTGCTAACATGAAGTTTTTATTAGTATTCATTCTTTGTAGTATACATATCTGATTTATTCTGTGCAATAAAGTATTTCTATTTACAAAATGCTTTTCCACTTGGTTTTTCCATTCGCATTTTGTTTTGTATAAATATTGCCTGAATTTTTCAGTTCTGCAATCTTGGGTACAGCTAGTCTCTTGTGTGCTATTTCTTTATTTTTGTTTAGCCATTATTTGTAAGTATTTCCCTTCATTGTGTCTCTTCACATTTCAACAATACAGGTGGACCGCCATATCCACGGGTAATACGTTCCAAGACCTACTGTGGTTGTGGAAAATCGCGGATAATACTGAACGCTATATATGTCATATAACGATATTCGTGTAACATGCATAATTACAGTAAAGTTTAATTGATAAATTACACACCGTAAGACATTATCAACATTAAATAAAGTAATAATAAAGTGTACTGTACACTACATTGTACATTTGCAGTGTAATTTCTCTCTCTCTCTGTCTCTGGTATGTGTGAAAGTAAGGGATTCTGACGTTTAGCCTAATCCTCAAGAGATGACTGAGCAATGAAAAAATACAGTACCTGTACTGTACAGTTTCAAGGGATGACAGAACAATAATAATCATGCTTTTCCATCAAAGCACTGCATAAGCTATGAAAAAACTTGTTACTGTTACACATTTTGCAATGAAAATAATATGTACTTACCTGTACATAACCTGTCATTCATTCATTCTACTGGCATGTGCAGAATTCGACAATTCCTTGCCATTCTCAGGAGCTTCTTCCATTCCTCTCTGATACGTACTTTTTCCTGCGACCCTTCCCCACCAACTATTCCATCCTCTCACCCCATCTTGCCATCTGTTTCTTGGTCTACCTCTCAATCTTCTTGTTCCCAGATTCATATATAGTACTGCTTTGGGAATTCTATTTTCTTCCATTCTCTGTACATGTCCAAACCAACATAATCTATTTAACCTTATTGTCTCTATTATTGTAGGTTTCTTAACACTTGAATAAATGTCTTTATTAGTTAATATCCTCCAGTTTTCTTTTTCATTATCATATACTGGGCCTAAAATTCTTCTATACACTTTCCTTTCAAAAATGTTCAATTATTTTCTGTCTCTCTTTGTTAATGTCCAAGTTTCTGATGCATATGTTAACACTTTGTCTATTATTGTGTTCTGTAGTATCAATTTTAGTTTCTTTGATATGTATATATATATACATAACCTGTAATAAAATTTTATTTGTTAAAAACTTGCAGAATCAGTTTTGCAAGATGGATATGGGCAAGATGTAGCAGGCTCAGTTGTACTTCAAAGGCCTCCGCATCAGCAGCATGTTACATAGTAATTTATTTGGAAATTTTCATACTGATTTTCTTAAAATAAGCTTTTGTTCAGTATAAATGTAAGAGCCATGACCTATTTCTCATCAGACAACTGCAGTCTGGTTTTGTGCTTTGCGATCATAAAAGTGTCCTTTTCAGTTTGAAAATGAAAACTACATGTTAAAGACTGCACATCTACTCAGCTACCTTGCTGCCAAGTAGTTGGCATCCTCATACTGTGATCCAACTTCTTCCAGAAAATGTTAGACATGCCGGACCTATAAATCACTATGTTGAACAATCCACTGTTAAAATTAGTATCCATAACTTTTTAATATCTAATGAAAAATATCTTGCATTGCAATACCTCTTGATGAATGGTGCAACATAGTACCATCAGATTGTCGCAGTTCATGTGCATAACTTCATTGCATGTTCATCCTAAAACACCAGTGTTAGAGCCATACTTATTTCTGCCATCATCTATTGCCACATTTGTCAGTTGACCCTGCCCATTTCCAGAGGGACAAGTGTTTACTTTTAGAACAAACACTCCCCAGTCATAATGCCTCAAGGTGCATAAATTAGCAAGCTCCTCTTGCATATGAAAGACACTATCAGTGTCATGAATATCAACAGCACAGTGTCTGTGATGGTAGTGATGGTAGTGCTTCCATCCATTGCAAGTGTTGCAAGTATATAACACTCAGATGACTTTGCCTGCAATTTAGTAGTGCAAATAAATAGTTCCCAGTTCTTTTATATCCCTTGTACAAGTTTCAGCAGAGAGGCTAAAGCTGTGACGTCTTCTCTGCACACACCTCTCAAGTTATAGCTGACAAATGGTGCTTCCAAATTCAGAATCTGTATATGGCCTCCCCCCCCCATCTCTTCTGGTTATATTTGCTACCACATAATTGGAATAACAATTCATTATGACTGTTTCATTTCGTACAGTTCTTTTATTAACTGACCAGAGAAGCTTTAAGTCAACATATTTAATTTTCCCTATTTGTTTATGCTTTTACTCATAATGATGCCGAATATTATACATTCTTTCCTTACAGAAATGCTTCTCTGACAGATAAGACAAACCTGCAGTTTCATTAAAGAATATTTGCTGCTACAGTCATTAAAAGTTTTGCTTTCATTACCAGACTTTCACTTCCTTGGTGCCATGTTTCAGTTTCTTATTAAAATACTACTATGACACTACATTCATGTCCTGTTCACATGTATACACAATATACCACTGAACAAAGCTTGATAATATATGTGTAGTTCATGGAACATTCTGGCCTTGGTCTGAAAAAATGTGGTACTTTATTCTTCAAAGCTAACTACCAGTGAGTGATGGTGTACTGCATAAGACTAGAAAAGCTTATTCATTTCTGTATTTTATGAATCAATTTCTGATGCGGAATCAGGTGTCCACAGACCACATTAGATGGGAGTGAGGGTTGCAGGTTGCTGACCCTGGAATTAGACACTTGATGAAAGTTCAGAAACTCATAATATGTTTTCAGATTTTAGACCTGCTGAATACCTTGCAGGTTTTCTGCTTTTCCATCTCAGATCTCTGACCATTTTAGCTTAGAGTTTGTGAGTTCAGAAACAGAGAATGCTTCCCCCACCCCCCACCCCCACCCCCCATATTTATGTGGTAGCAGAG
>JGI24700J35501_10930046_pt1 | contig 11189 bp, 4 predicted proteins | sample TergutTh196P1_FD_35501 | JGI IMG/M metagenome (IMG submission 35501) | reverse complement strand
GGCCGAAGCCGTTGGATTTTTCGGGCGTCCAGAAAATCCTCAGTATGCCTTCCTTCGGAGGGGAAGTAAAATAATATGTCCCATGTCCCAGCTTTGCAGCATGTAAAAGAAACTAGTGAATTTTCGTGAATTACAGATTTGCTAGCAAAATTCATTGGTAATAGTTCCTGCCTTCGCTGGTAGAGGTCTCATGCATCTGTATGATGCGTGGCGTCTCTGGAGATGAATGCGGGAACTTGTTGGGGGTAAGAATACAATAGGCCCAATGGCCGCAGTGTTGAAAAGCCCCATAAAGCGACCTTTACCTTTACCTTTAGATGTCTGCCTAGTGAGACAGCATGGGTCAGCGACTACAATCTGTGCAAAAACATATTACCTTTGCACTACAAAGATCTCTTTCCACCTGTTCTAGCAGCAAATATATGTCAGACTTATGTTTCCCATGGACTCACAATACAGTCAAATACATACAGTTACACACTCCCAGTTTGCTTTCTCTCCTCCTTTCCCTGCTGCCTTACCTTGGAAGTTTCAAGGTACCAGTCCTAGAGTGTAGTCATGAAATGCTCACCTCCTACTGGCTGCTGGATGGAATTATTAGAAGTGGGGTTCTTACAGTAGGCTTGCTACAGTAAAAATGAGAGTTGGAAGGCCAGATGCAATGGAAGCATGTGACAGTGCCAGAATTTAATGACTGTATCCATTAGGACAGTGATCAATGATTTGTTGTGATAAGTAACATACAAAAACACACGAATCAAAATCATCTAAGGCTTTTTGAAACTTTGCAAATGAAGAAACATTTTAATTAAAAGTCCATAAAACCCTCTCATCCTTTATACATACGAGCAGGAGAGCGTCAATTTAAGAAATTAATATACATTGTGATTTTAAATCACTCTAGATAATAAAAAAGATAAAAGAAAAAAGCAAATACAAGTGGCACTGACAAACTAAGATGAAAACATCATGAGGAATGAGAAAAGCTGTATTTATACACAAATCCTGTGCCTGGTGAACTGTGCTCTCTACTTGTGCTAGCTTGAGCCAGATTACATCCACTCCATAGTCACAGTGAATGAAATACAGTCGAACCTGGTTATAATGACAAAGGTATATGCGACACCTCATCTGTGCTACCAATTAATTCCTCACTGTTAGCCGTTAACATCACATTTCTCGGTTAAAAATAACACTAGTTTGTAACTACACAAACTACTCACTTCCTTTGATGATGTTATAACTGAGTTTGACCGTATATTCCAACTGCTATGCCTATTTGTTCAGAACATATAGTTCAGTGTAACTGAACTACTACTGCATAATGTAATGACCTTTAAAATGCTGAAGTTATGCAGAGTCAAATCTGATGGGAACATGTTCATGAGGATTTGAAAGGAGTTTGCTGTGGCCCACTCACCTGGAGAGATGAAGGATATAGTGACATGGTAAAGATTGAAACCAGGTGTCTCCTCACTACATGTCTGTATTACTGCCACACCAACCTGCTCAATATAAAAGAAATAACAAGGATTACAGTAATGGTAGGTAGGTAGTTGTAGGAGTGAGGTGAGACTGAATTATTTTGGTTGTGTTTCTATTAATGAGCCTGTTGTGACAGTCCTTGATGACAGGGAAGTAGGGGCATTGGTGTCAAGACAACTGCCATGGGAAAACCACAGTATTTGGAGAAACACCTGCCTCGGTGCCACTTTGCCCACCAGAAGCCTCATGTGGACTACCTGGGCCTCCATGGTCACAAGCTGGCCATTAACTGCCTGAGATTTGGTACACTAGAACCATGGAAATGCAGTAAAATGAGGTACACATGTATTAATCACCAAACCGCATTTATTTTCAAAATAGTAACACAGAATTACACATTCCAGTAATTCCTTACATATATTCCCCCATCTACATCACAGGTTAATGACCAAAGGTAATATTGTAAGTAGTAAAGTATCATAAAGAAACAATGAAAATGCCTCTTTTAAGCACCATTTCTATGAAGGCAGGTCTTTGGTGCGAGTACTGAGGGGCCAGTGTCATTGTTATGCCACTTTATCATAGTGCAATGGACCTTGTAAGGGCATTTGACACTAGAAATGATACGAGAATAATTATTACTTCCATATGCCTAGAGCAGTATGTAAGTGTAGGCAAATGGAGATGACACCACCATTCTAGTATGACTGTAATCAATGTAATTGCGATGTTACACAAAATTTATGAGTAACAAAAGTATGTAATGCCACTTTTCATGTATATAAATGTACATTTTTTCAACAATCCATATACTAAAAAGTTATACCTAGCAGCTCTGCTAACATAAGTGCCAATACACATGCTGTTCTGAAGGAAAATGAAGACTGAAATTAAAGAGGCTGAGCAAAACAAAAGCCAAACAATCTGGAACTTCTCCATTATATATGATTCTTGAAGTGATGAACCACATTACAAATACTGATTATAAGTTAGACATACATTTGGAAAAACAAGTATAAAGCTTCCAGGCAAATGGTTCAAAAAAGTTCTCTTTTACCCAAATTAAAAGCAAAAGTAACGGGTTTTTACAATCACCAATTAATCTACACAAATTGGACTATCAACTGTAAACCGTAACCACAGCATGCTGGTAAGATTTGGCAGTATGCTTTCACCTCCTCTAATTCTTTTTGCGCTGGATACAGAGTGGTCCTACATTATCGCCACTTTCTTCATTGTGTGCATTATGAGAACCATCACAGTATGGGAACTGGAATTCAAGTATTGTTGTAACTATACATGTTAATTGAAATGCAAATATGTGAAGTACTAACTACATTTACAAACCCAATAAAAATTACATACATTCAGGAAATACTTGTGATAATGTAAATCAAATGTTACCTTCAAAAACCCTATAACAATTCCATTTATTCTTTTCTACAGATGCAGAAGCCTGTATCTTTGTTTTGAGGAAGAACAAGGAATAAAGTTTGTCATTATGTTCCAGAAAGGATATGTGGATAATGTAACGGAGAAATTCACAATCTGTTCATTGTTATTACTATTCTTTCTCTTAGTGTTGATAGAACAGTTAACAAACCGAGTTATGACTACAAAAGGATTTTAAACAATAAAAGTGGAAATTAATAGGAATAAAAGGTTGTATGTCTAATGCAGGTAATATAAGGGTATAGCAAAGGTTGTATCGTCAAAATCTGTAACACTTCCCTGTTGAGATGTGTATATAAGTTTAAATAATAAACTATTATATTTTAGGACTTTTTATAGGCCCTCTGCCGATAGATTTAGTGGTTTTTTAGGTTAAGTGTACCTCATCTGAAGATCAGTTTGATATTCTGGGATTATATGCTGGTTTTGGTGTTTCTGTTTTTTTTTAATGTTTATAATGTAGTTTTGGTGGATAGAAACATAAAAGGGAAGGAATGTTATAGTTGTTGTACAGCAGTCACTGAGGTAGCAAGAATGTTAAGGATGACCGGTTTAGTTATGCGTCTTGTGTTGTGTTGTGAATAACAGTATATCTGTTCATTACAGTCTCTTGTATCAAATGTTCCAGTACTGCGCACACTAAAGATAATCTTACAGCGCCCACAGTGAGTTGTTTCTAATTAACCTACTGACAAACCACTTTTTTTTTTACAAAAACTGGAGTTTCAACTCACAATGTTTTAAACAGCAACTGAAGATATTAATGAACAACTGCACATTTTGACTCTTTTTTGCTTTTACAAGCCACACTTAAGTTTCTCTTCACCTTTATGACATCTCTAGGGTAAAATAACATTTTTGTACACAGTGGCCATGGACCGTCACACGATAGGATCACCACTAGCATGCAGTAAATATCAACCAGCTGGATAACAGAATTTGCAATGAATACAATAAGTATTCAGAAAGCAATGTGCTAGGATGAATGTATGAAAATTAGCTTTCTGGCTCAAAAGTAAAAGACATATACACAAAAGAAAACATCTTACCTTCTTGCTTCTCCAACAACGGCAAAAGGCGGCCTTTTCTCCGATATCTTCAATATCAAAACTGTGCACTACCTTTGCATTCTCCTTATCAATATCTGGGTTCAGAATGGTCTTAGGAGATTTCTGTACAGAAAATGCATATACTTCTAATACATATCATCTGCATCTAATATCTCTTCTATCACTGCATACCTAAATAATAGTAATAATAATAATTATTATTATTATTACTGTTGCTGTTGTCGTCGTTTGTCATAGATGGGAAAAACCATATTACTCATTCATGTAACTATATATGATGATGCCTACTTTTAGGAAAAGCCATTCACAACCACAGTTTCTACACACAAACACCGACTGCAGAGAAGAAGGTAAATTTCTGTTTGTGCTTAATAAAGCACTATGCCAGTAAAATGTGGGGAGAACTGAAGGTATAGCTCCATGCAGTCTTAACCTCAGCAGCACGTAGAGGTGCGTAATCATCTTCAGGCCCCAGATATGAGGATGGGTGGAACCCAGAGGAGGCATGCTCGAGGCTGTGGAGAAGAGAAACACTGCTGCTGCTGCAAGGAACTGAACCCCTGATTCCATGGTCATCTAGTCTGCAGCCTAATTTATACTCTCATTGAGCTATCCCAGTTACCATACAAAGGCATTATGCCTCAAATAGAAGTACAGGCTATGAGCTAATGTCTTCTACTTGTCATATAGAGGCACACCAAAGTGCATTCCTTGAAACAGTGTTGTTACAGAACAGGGAGATGATACCTTTGTAACCAGATATTCAAAATGGCATTGTCATTGGCTTATTATTGGTCATATCTACAGGACATGACCAAGAATATTTTCTAACGGCATTCCTTTCCAACTGGAAACTGTCACACCAACTACAAGAATATGATGACAAATGTAATGACATTTGGCTCACAAACTTAGCAAAAATTTTACAGTTAAGTTTTTACTGTAACAGAGTACTGTCTGTGGTTTCATTACAGTACAACAAATTTCACCAATCAATTACTGCAACAATTGCTACATTTCTGAGTCAGAACATCAAGTGTGTACCTGCAACTTATTCTGAAAAGGCTTCCATACCTCCGTATGTATCACAGAATGGTCAGTTTACAATTCTGCTTCAAAGTTTAATTACTCTACCCATGGACACTGGCAACAAGCTGCAAGGTGGTGCAAACACCTTGGGATTCTGACATAATTTATACTTTTTACATTAAATTTAAATCAAACAATAAAAATTCTACAAAAACAAAATTAAATTTCCTACAGTTCCTGTGGTTTTACTCTAAGGATGATGACATACACACTTGCAATCTTTAAACAAAAAGTGCAATTTTCTCAGCTTCTCTGCAATTGATCATTAACAGATGTGGTCACTTCACATATAGGTAATGTGGGCCACCTTGCAACGAAAATCCTGATGGTGCTGATAACTCTAACTTATTTACCAACAAATAGTAAATAATCATTTAAGTAATTACAAGACAGAGATGCAGTCCAATTACAGATTAGCGGTATCGGATACAACAGCCACCATGAAATACCAGCAACCAAGGTACACTATACCACACTAAATGTAAAATACCTCTTTTTACCTTTGAACAGTGTCCTTTGGCAATGGGACAGAACGCTAGATAGGAAATGTATGTTATTCCCGCTAATGCAGCTCCAAAAGGAATAAGAGATAACCAGTCTCGAACTGAAAATAAGGCGTAATGTCTTTATATAGTTACACTGCCTACGACTGGTTTTAGTACCTCCAGTGCTTACAAATACATACAACTTTGTACATACTCAGGAACATGTACTACACCATAACATGCTCTTAGGCTTTGCCCTGTGGAAGGTCTGTGGAATGTATTTACATTACATGCTATTCAATTCCATAGGCGCTGTACTTAAGTATATACAAATACAACAAAACATGTAATTACAAAAACTTTAAATACCTCCAAGTTTAAACCAGCCACCAACCGAATTAGGAATGGGTAAACCTGACAAATAATTAGGTAGGGTAACTTTTACAACATGTGAGAGAGGTTCCATCTTGTTCCGTCACTACGTGACTCGCTCCAAATCCAGTGCAAGACATTCAGGAAGAAAGTCGAAATCCATGTGGTAACAATATAAGGAAGAGTATCCGAATTCTGAGTTCAATGTAAAATTATTCCTCCTTGGGTCATTATGAATTTTAACGTTATCAAAAGTATTTTCAATACTTGTAATAAGATATCATCGTAGTGAACAAGCACAAATAGTTATTTTGCGTTGGCTCCATTGGCTAGCCTGATAATGCCCATTGATTAGCAAGTTTGGTGATGATTCCAAGTTACAATTCTTGACAGCCGGCTCAGGACGCTACCTAACGGACAACTGATATAGATAATCCGCCATCTGTTGACAAACTGTTACATTATTAAGGACCAGCTATGCATGTTGAAGGTGCAAAACAGTTGAATATGAAATCTGCGTATCATCAAAGCAATGCGCCAGTAAGTTCAACATGGTGGAGGAAGTGAAGGTAGTATTACGGAGGAGTGAATCTTGTGGTTTAGGATTTTCACTACTGGGAACAGCTGGATTACCACCTATAATTTATGACATCATAGAGAATTCTCCAGCAGCTGAAAGTGGAGAGGTAACATTTGAAAATTGTGGTTAGTGTTTTAAGAACCTCCAAACATAAGCGGGTTTGCATGTCTGCCGTTCCGAATGACGTTTGGTCTTACCCGTTCAAAGCGGTTCAAAGTACTGGTGATGGGTGTTCGAAAGCGTCAGTAGTTATGTCAATGATCTGTGACACGCACAGGCTACCGAAGGGTTTGTAGAAACATGTTTTGTTTTACTTTCATTACATCGGCATTTTAGTGCTTTAGGAACGTAAAAAAAGAAACTGTCTAATGAAATTAAGTAATGTATTATTATAGAGGTTAGTTTTTAATGACATCGCACCAGTGGCATGAGTTTTATTGACTGAAATTACAGGGAAAACAGTGATTCTGAATATAGATTTGATGAATGATACCAGATTGTCTAGTTTTTTTTTGTGAGAATTAATACTTTTAGTATATGTTCCACCTACAGCGTTTTGAAGTGATGCTTGTTAAGTAGATGTTTCATCATATAGGATTAATAAACACATGTGTTCCATGGATTGTCGTATATTGAGTGCGTTTAATACACGGTGGTATACATGTTTGCTACACCTGTACAGGAAAGTGTACATCACCAGAGTTGTTACTATGGAATTTTTTGACCCAAGCAAAGCTGTCACCAACGGTTTACCATAGTAGAGGCCTTTGATCTTCTGGGACGTTATGCTTGACCCCTGAAGATGGACCAGTAGGTTGGCCTGAATTGTCAGTAACCAACTACCAATATGTGCGGTGTAACACAGGCAACTACACCACAGTGGAAGCCAGAAATATCACATATCCCATACGGTTTAATGCATGTCCTTCATGTTTTAATTTAGTGTGATTGTGGCGTTGGTTGGCAGTGAACTAAGTATATGAGCTTTATGTTGTATCTTCTGCCTAGGTATATCACTACATGTTTCAGTCAAATAAAACAGCATTATCATACAGTTGTACTTATGTCAGTACATATTTTGGTGTGGCTTTACCATCACCAGGCGAGAGTATGAATGCGTTGCTTTATCTTAAAAAGCATCCACTTCGAAATGTCCAGATAATTAAAAGCAAAGTATTAAATAATGAAAGCGCGTAGATATGTTTACTAGTGTGTCGGCTATGTGATGTAGAACTTTGTAATGTTCGATGATATTATTCACAGTTTGTTTTGAATGGATCATGGAAACAGCTGCATCACAATGGATAGACAATATTATATGTCTTGGAAAAACACTTTGTTGTCCAGGACTGCCTGTGTTAGGCCCCATGCTTTGGACATCCCAGTAGTGTATGAATTTTATATTGTATTAAACTGTAGTCAGCTGTGTTGCATTATAGAGGAAAATGTATGTAACATGTTGGGTGTGTGATTGACAGTCTGGCACTGGCACGCCCTGAAACTAATAATGAGACTGTGGTGTGTTACAGAACAGATGTGTGTTTAATTGATTTCTATACAAAATATTCAACCAGCAGCAAATGCCTCTATGAATTGTGCCAAAAATTTCCACTTTGGTTGTACTTAGCCAGTGTGTTGTGGATTAGTAAAAGAATTTAACAGGACAGTGTCAGTGCTGGACATAAGAGTACAGGGTACGGTATGTTGACAGAAGAAATAATAGATGAAACTGGGTCTTAGAAAGAAGAACAAGGAGATATTTGATATGTTTAGCTGCACAGGCTGGCATGTCATTTGGGATCTGTTGTCACAGCAGCAAGAATTCTGAAAGTGTGACCATGTAAGATAATTTGTTCAGTGACTCACTGATCCTGATAGGTGGCACTAGGCTTTTTTCTGCAGTTGATTGTTGCCTTCACTGCATACAGAATTGTTACATTATTATTTGGTGGTGAAGCGTGGCTGCATTTAAGCAAGTATGTTAACACTCAGAACAGTCATTTATAGAGTTCAGAAGATGCACATCATTAGCATGAGCATCTTCATGAAATTAAGATTGTAGTATGACATGCAGGTAGTTTTAAAACAATAATCTGGCCACTTTTTGATGGAAATATCAGTTCTGAGTATTACATAAATCTGATACTTGAGCCCTTTTCCCAAGAACTGGTGGATGAAGAAAAGACAGGTTACTTCATGCAAGATAGTGCCACAGCTTGCATGGCTGATTAGTTTCTGATAGCATAAAGACAAGAATTTGGTGAGCAAGTTGTCTGTCAGTGGCATCTGTGTTCCGTAGATTAAACCCGTGTGATTTTTACTGTGGGGCATGCTGAGGGGCAAAGCTTATGACTACATCCTGCACACAGGAGAACTGCGAGAAAGTACGTTTTGAATCATTCCAGACATTTCACAGGATATGTTTTATCGAGTGTTGTGGAATGTGTTGATGAGTTGTGAAGCTCACCTGCATGTATAGGGGTGTAATTTTGAACATCTTTTGTGCTTTCGGTTGAGAATCAATGTAATGTGAAGTAGGAATCAGAACTGTACGTAGTTGCTGTTGCTAGTGGGAAAAACGGCTCACCGTTTTTTGGATACTGCTCTGGGTATAACAAGGGTGGCTTCTGCTGGCCTTATGGAGCTTCATATAATAAAAACTTCACATATATAGATATTTTTCATGGCCATTTTAAACCCTCAGTATTCAAACCACTGTACAAAAAAGGAGATAAATCTTGTGTGACAAATTCAGTTGAGTACTGTCTATCTGAACACTGCATTTTGGAGAGAACTATACCTCACACAGGTTGCAGATGTTTGTGAAATATTTCATAATAGTTGCATTCTGTGTTTATGGTTTATAGTTTTTAGAAAAGAAAAGCAGATAAAATGTTTTTGAGGATGTAGAAATGAGAATATTGCAGTTCTACACGTTAAGGTACCTACTCCCATCTACTGCCAAGGTTGCGAATTGGTTGGAGTTATTCCTTCGCCTTCCCTCTGTGCCTGCATAGGCATGTCATGGGGTGACCTTTACCCTTACACAGTAAGGTAAATGAAATGAATATGGGATATTTGTCTTGAAGTAACTGGATTGGTTCTGTTTAGTCTCCACATGTAGATACACAAGCTGATTTCAGTGCATTGCCATCACTACCCATATAACATATCACGTGGTTGTTGCTGGATCCAGTTTTGTTGCCATTCTCGATTAGCCAGTGATGTTGATTTTTAACTGTATATGATTTTGGGTTTTCCATTCTGTATGGGGACTTCCTCAACAAAGTGTTCATTGATTCTGCAACATCTGCGTCAGTTAGGGTGTGGACACTCCAAAGCATGTGCGATGAGTCACAGACAAGACAGAAATGGCAGTCAGTTTCAGTCAAAATCATACAGTCAAACAGTCATGGAGACCACTTGTGCCACATTGCTGCTGGACAGGTGTTCAGCTGTACTGCCTGCAGCACTCATGGAATGCCTGGTGACAAAAAATTAGATACCCTTGGCAGTATCCTATACATGGTAGAAAATCGAAGGTCAGTGTTCTCTTACATTGTGGCCAGATGTGTTGCAGAATTAAGACATGTACAAATTTCTTATAATTAATTTTATGATTAAGTAATAATACTTTACCTTTACACCCCCCATATTAATCGGAATATTTTCTTGCACCTTTGGACAATACCCCCATTTCTATGCCTTTTATCGTTGATGTAAGGAACAGTTTGTGCCACACAAACTCAGGGTCAAATAGTGGACATATATCCTCTTGCACTGCACTTACTGACTGGCAGGAGGGACCTATGAGCATCCTGCTCCAGACAAAGCTAGACAAAGACTATTGTTGTGTGCCCATGACTTATACACTTATAGACTGACACATTTGTGTATTCTGTATATGTCAAAACACTTCAGGATGGCAAACACTAAATGACTCATGCAGCCAGAGTGTTGGAATTCAGATCTGTTGTCTCAATTTCAAACAGTCATATGGGCCTGGCATGTTCAGATCTGGTCTGATCTTTGGCACATATGCACCCATGATGAAGCTGGAAATTTTCCTGGATGTGATGTGAACCTGGATAGTGCCCTGGTCAGGTGTGTTGGAGGGCTGCTGTCATGTTGTGGTCTCATAGTGGTCTGATGTTTGGCTGAGGTCGGTGAAGAGCATACTGCTCTTGTTTGGAGTTGTGTAGACTGTTTCAGAAAGTGGTGTGGTGTGTGTCAACTTCAGTACGGAGACTTTGTAGGTCACAGATGATTTTGGTCCTGTGTGATAAGGCGGACAGCACAGAGTGCTTACATGCTGCATTGTGATACGATACTGCATTCAAATATGGATTTGTGTGGTTTGCTTTTCTGCATACTTTGTGGTCCAAGGTGCATCGTCTGTAATTATTAATGTTCAGGACAGGCGAGTGGCAGTGTGTCTCTCTGCCCGTCTCTACCTCAGTAGTGAACTATATATTGTGTTGTCTACTGTTTAACTAGTCAAGAGTCCTTTCATTCTTTCTGATTTCTATGGCCGGACTACAGATGTGTCATATACAGGATGTTTCACGACTTGAGGACATTACTGCAGGAGGTGATTTCCTAGGTCTTTGTGATCAAAAAAGTACATATAAACATGTGTCCGATTTTGGACGGTTA
>JGI24700J35501_10930047_pt1 | contig 11190 bp, 7 predicted proteins | sample TergutTh196P1_FD_35501 | JGI IMG/M metagenome (IMG submission 35501) | reverse complement strand
ACAGGCTTAAGTGAATTGGTTACTGGATAAAAATGGATGTATATATATATATATATATATATATGAGAAATATAAGTAGCAAGAAAACTTTTCACGACGAAAAATAATGAAATTTTCGAAGCTAAAATTGATTAATTTGAAACTAACAGTAAGATAAAAATGTCAGAGACTTGCATAGGGGTAACAATTACTTTAAAAACGACCACAAGCCTGGCACTGTTAGTGTAAATAATGAGAAGGATGATTTGGTTACACACTCCCACCGTATTTTGGCCAGGTGGAGGAACAATTTTGTCAGTTATTGAATGCACGTTGTGATAAAGATATTAGGCCCCCAAAAAATATGTACAAGTAAGCCACTGGTGCCTGATCCCAAATACTTTGATTTTTAAATTGTTGTTTAAAAGATAAAAAGACACAAATAACCTGGTACTGATCAAATTCCGGCAGAATTTATTAAAGCATAGAGTAGAAAAAGGTTATGAGATCCATAAACTTGTTAATTCTAGTTGGATTAATAGGAATTACCTGAGTATTGGAAGGAGTAAATCATTTTACTTATTTATAAAAAACTTGATAAAACACACCTTTGTGATTATAGAAGCCTGTCACTTGGGTCATTGACATAAAAGATCCTATCCCCCATGCTGTCAAGGTTAACTCCACACGTAAAGGATATTACTGGGGATCATCAGTGTGGATTTCGATGTAACAGGTCAGTTACTCATCATATATTCTGAATTCGTCAAATACTTGAGAAAAATAGGAATAGAGTTAAACAGCGCACCAGTTATTTACAGACTTAAAAAAGGCCTATGATTCAGTTACGAGGGAAGTACTATTTAATATTCTCATTGAGGTTGGTATCCACATGAAACTTCCAAGTTTAATGTGCATTGGTCTGAATGAAACATGCAGCAGATTCCAAATAGACAAAAATTTGTCTGACATGTTTCCTATTACGATTGGTTTGTAATAAGGAGATGTTTTAAGGCCATGTCTTTTCAAATTTGCTTTAGAATGTGACATTATGTGGAGACAGGTAAACTAGTATGTTTTGACCTTAAATGGAACACATCAGCTTCTAGTTTATGCTTATGATGTTGACATATTTGACGAAGCGGTAAAATGTAAAGAAAAACGCGGGATCTTTAATAGTTGCTAGTGAGGAGAATGGGCTAGCAGTAATGCTAGGAAAACTGTGTACATGACCATACCCCGAGATCAATGCAGAACGAAGTCACGGTATAATGATTGATAATAAATCCCTTGAGAGACAGAGTCGTACACTTTTAATATTTGGGAAAGAACATAACTAATCAAAATTATTTTCAGGAAAGAATTAAGAACGGTTTGAATTCGGGGAATGGTTGCTATCTTTTGGCATAGAATCTTTCGTGTTCCAGTTTGCTAAGGAAAATATAAGGATTAGGTTATTCAGAAACTACAAGTTTTCCTGCTATTCTGTATGGGTGTGAAACGTGGTCACTCATATTGAGGGAGGAACAAAGGCCAAGGGTATTTGCGAACAGGGCGCTAAGAAAAATTTGTGGGTCTGAGAGGCACGAGAAAACAGGTGATTAGAGAAAACTACATAATGAGGAGTTTAATGGTATGTGCACTTCAACAAAAATTACTTGGTTAATCAAGGCAATAAGAATTAGATGTGCTGGGCATGTGGATTATAAGTGGACAGACGAAGTACATACATGGTTTTGGTGGGGAGACCTGATGGAAGGGGTCCATTTGTAAATACCTAGTCGTAGATGGTAGAATAATATTAAATGGAACTTCAACAAGTGGCATGGTGGACAGGACTTAAAATGGTTATATTTGGCGGGCTCTTGTAAACGCGGTAATGAATAATCTTGTTCCAAAATATATAGGGAATTTCTTGAATAGCTGAGAAATTGTTACCGTCTCCAGAAGAACTCTACTCCATGGAGTGAGTAAGTAAGTCAGTACTGATGCCACAGGTAATACAGTGTTGTGAAAAATTTCTGAATCAACCGAAAATCTCCAGCGCAAGACTTGCAACGATGGTGCAGTGTGAATCGGTAAGACCAAATTAATTACTTCCTTATATTTTAAAAAAATATTTATTTTACAATCACAGTGTTAATTTTGTGTGTCTAAAATTATTAGCTTATCAAGAATCTGGGTACAAAAAGCTAGCAAGTACACCAAGACAAATTTTTCCGGACCAAGTCGCTAGATTTGTTTTTTGGGTCCAAATCGCCAGATTTCTGTCTCCTATTTAATATACAAGTCGGTAACCCACTATCTATAAACGCCTCTATACCACTAACGTCCCCTTGCTTCTGTATACTTTCAAACCTTCCACATCCGTCCTTTCAAGGTGAAACTCCAATTTTTCGCAAGTAATTACTTCTATAGCATGAGTTCACAGGGATGAATAAATAAGAAACTGGAGAGATAATAGTCTTAGATACATAACAACTAGTAAAGGAAAAACACGTGTCTCAATTCACACGTACATTAACACGCATTTTACATGGCGTGGCACCTCTCCTTTCGTAATATGCACAAACTGTACTACGTTTCACGAAATTAAGCCGTACTTGTATCCACAGTTTATACATGCATAGTAAGACTGAAACATAAACAATAGAAATGCTACTTTTTTAACTGATCCTCCAAATTAGCAAATTTCTCACAAACAAACACACATAAACACACACAAACACACACACACACTGTATTATATGCAATTACAATTGTCTATGAATTCACGAATAAAGCGATAAACTATGTTGACCTTATCAGAAAACCTAATTCGCAATCACAACAGAACAACACATACGGTAACTTCCTTCAATTGACCAATTAAATAGTGGATGCCGGTACAAAATTTCCTTGTGTCAGTAGTTCGAAATACAACTTGACTGGTGTACCTCCCGGAATGCCAAATTCCCCGTAAAACACTTCGTTTAATAATACAACATATTCCTCTGCATTACTAATTACCCATTACCTCATTATCTTAAACATTTGGTCGTGCTGGATAATACTGTTTTCTTTCCATATCACGTTCGTTATCACTACCCGAAAACAAGTTGCAAGTCATTACATGCTGTCGATAGAACAACATGTCAAATTCCTTTGCGAAAAGCGGTAATTATTACCAAAAATAAAGCGTTACTGACATACAAATTTTTCTCCTACTTTATTTTTTGACAAAACGTTCTTTCGCAAATATCGGTGCTTAACATCTCTTTCTGGTTACATCAAAACATACGAAATAACAATACAAAGTATACTGAAATAAGATTAGAAGTAAATCAGTAACATTTTCACTACATATATTTAAAAGTTGGGCTAAATTTCAACTACTTTCTTAACTCTTATATGTCTTCTGTAACCACTGCTTTCAAAGAACTAAGTAAAAACAAAAAGTATGCAAGGTCACTGTAAAATAATGTTTTCAGCAACAACGTTAAACGGTGAAAATTAAATGACTACTTCCATTAACTGACTAAAGTCCTGTGCCAGAATTATTAAATCCAGGCCTTGCCACAGGTCATAGCATCAATCGTCGTAGTAAGCTTATATTTTCGATTTATATGCCTCTACGCTACGCTAGTGAGTGTTGCCGGTGGACAGTTGAAGAAGCTCAGGGCGGCCCTTCTAGACAACAGACACATGGCACATTACGGCAGGACTGTGGAGGTGATACTGATGAACGGGAAGCAGCAGGACAGAACACTCTTTCTGAAAATTCCGTCACATGCAGGAACAACTGAGCAACTGTATACGTCATCACCAGGAGATAAAGCTGTAAGGCAAACAACGATAAATTTATCTAAAAGTATTGTTACTCATTCGAATGAAAAAAAGTCACATTTTGCTACATAGTCTTCTAATATTTCAGATTTATGGCAACGTTAGAAGGTACTCTAAATGTCCCACTGTGTGGACTGTTCCTGGCGATCTTCTCATTGATCTGTTTTGATGCCTTCTCTGCAGTCACGGTACAGTATTCGCATACTCTTTCACGCCAAAATGTTAACTACTCGCACACGTTTGATTCGCGCAAAAACAGTTACTTGTTTGTGTGGGGAGGTAAACATTCGACTTTAACTTCGTTGTAAAATTACACAAGAGAATCTTGAAGAAATATAACCATAAGATTTGTTTTCATACAAGTAGAAGCCACACTAGAAAACAAAATTCTTACAGCAGCTTTAACTTGTAAGTCTTACATTCCATTATATTTATCTGACGAGGCCAAACATATCAAACATTTTCCCCTTCTTAGTTTAACAATATAAGATGCCTGGCACGATTTAGAGCCCATTATGTTTTGGAATTTACTGATTAATATAAACAAATCATTCCATACTTTTGTAACTGTCAAGTACTGCCATAATACAGTGCTTACATCCACGTAATATTTCATTTTACGTTCCGATGTTAATTACCTCCCTCTTCTTTCTTCACAATATCAAGGTAACGTTACATTTTTAAACATAAAAGTGAATGATATATAAAGTAATTTTTTTACATGAATCAATGTCGTTGACATCAAATTTTAGATAAGAACTCACAGACATTTATGTTTTATTCTGAATTCCCGCACTAATTCCACCCTATAATATGAAGACTCGACTTCTTGCTTTAAGGCACAATTGCAATGAATGTAAAAAAATATGGTAAAAGTTAAGAAACAAAATATTTACAATCGAAAGAAACGCATAGACCGATTTAACAGCCTGACCGCTTAATCGTAGTATACTATGATAATTTTATAAACAAGGAATACTACATAACTAAGTCCATGGAGCAGAGTATTTCTTGAGAAGCTAATCAGTTCTAAGCTTGTCAGAAAACTCCCCACATTTTTTGAAACAGGAGGTTCACGTCCGTGTTCACGAATGCCCGCCATCTGTCTCTATCCTGAGCCAGATCAATCTAGTCCAAGCTTCCCAACTCACTTCCTGAATATCCATCTTCATAATACCTTGCTATCTACGCCTGGGTCTTCCAAGTGATCTATTTCCCTCAGGATTCATCACCAAATCCCTATATACACGTCTCATCTCCTTCACTGCTGCTACATGCCCCAGCCATCTAATTATTTTCGATGTGATCACCCGAATAATATTTGGCGAAGAGGACAGATCATTAAACTCCGCATTATGTACTCTTCCCCACTCACCTGCTATCTCGTCCCTTTCAGTTCAGAAGATTCTTCTCAGTACCCTATTCGCAAACACCCTCAGCCTACGTTCCTCCCTCAATGTGAGTTACTACTTTTCACACCCATTCAAAACACCAAGAAAACTGATAGTTCTGAATAACCTAATCTTCCTATTTTTTATTAAGAAACAGGAACACAAAAGATTCTGTGCCGAAAGATAACAGCCATTCCCCGAATAAAAACTGCTCTTAATTCCTTCCTGAATAGAATTTTGATTAGTTATGGTTTTTCTCAAATATTTGAACTGTTCGAGACTGTCTGTCAAAGGATTTATTATCAATCATTATGTTGTGACTTCTTCCTGTATTCTGAACTCGGAGCATAGTCATGTACACAGTTTTGCTAGCATTTACTGCTAGTCTCATTTCCTCACTAGTAAGTACTAAAGATTCTGTGTTTTTCTTTATATTATGCCTGCTTCGTCAGATATATTAACATCAAGAGAATAAACTAGAACTGATATACACTATCTAAAGTCAAGCCATCCTGGTTTACCTGTACACTCCTAATGTCACACTCTAAAGCAAATTTGAAAAGAAATGGCGTTAAAACATCTCCTTGTTACAAACCATTCTTAATAGGAAACGTGTCACACAAATTTTTGTCTATTTGGAATCTGCTGTAGATTTCATTTATACACATTCACATTATCCTTACTAGTTTCATAGGGATATCAAAGGCAGTGAGATTATTAAACAGGGCTTCCTTCGTAACTCAATCATATGTGTTTCTGAAGTCTGTAATTAACTGGTGCGCTACTTAATTTTATTCCAAATTTTTCTCAAATATTTTAACGAATTCAGAATATATGATGAGTAATTGACTTGTTACATCGAAATCCACACTGATGATCCTCAGCAATATCTTTTATGTTTGAAGTTGACCTTGACAGCGGGATGGGGATAGAATCTTGTATGTCAATGACAAAATGACACGCTTCTATGATCACTACAGTTTGTTTTATCACCTTTCTTACAAATAAGTACAATGATCGAGTCCTTCCAATCCTCAAGCAATTCTTTATTATTCCAAAATAGAATTGACAGATTTATGGATCTCAGAACATTGTCCTGTCCCTTGCTTTAAACAATTCTGCCAGAATGTGATCAGTACCTGCTTATTTGTACCTTTTTAACTTGTCAAAAGCAATCCTAAATTCAAAATAATTAAGAATCAGTCACTGGCTCAGCTGTACATATTTCTGTGTGCTCAATATTATTATCACCATGTATATTAAAAAACTGATAAAAATTGTTCCTACACTTAGCTTAAATTCTGCGGGACTCTATAACCAAATCACCCATCTCACTATTTACTGTATTAGTAGCAGGCTAGTGACCATTCTTAAAGTAACTGTTATTCCTATGCAAGTCTCTGATATTTTTTATTTTACTGTTAGTTTCAAATACATTAATTTTTGCTTAGAGATATTCCTTCTATTTTGTCCTGACAATTTTTTGCCACATGTCTTATATTGATTATATTATCTACGATCCCTTTTGTTTGCATCCCGTGACCACTTCGCTTAAGCCTGTTTCCTTTGATTAAAAAATCTCTGCATCCTTCATCAAACGATGTTTCAGGCAGCTTCAATTCGTATCGTCCCAGGTATTTGTGGCTGAAGTTTTCATATTGAATTTAATGATTTCCCAACTCACGATCATTTTCTCGCTATCATGTACCTTCTCCGAAGCCTCCAACATGCTTGAGATCTTAGTAGAATACTGCTTCCTAACCTCCAGCTCACTTAACTCCTTACATTAAAACCCTCCATATCATATTTCTGTGATGTTTGTTTAGTTTCTTCCATGCTTTACTTAACTTTGTAAATACGAGATAGTAATTAATATCACATTGAGCTCCCCTTAAATATCGTACATGAGTATACTCTTATGTCTACTCCTATACATCAATATGTGGTCACTCTGTATTTTAGTCTTCCCACCAGGAGTGTTACAGGTGTATTATGAATGTTTCGGTGCGGGAAAATTGTGCTTTTAACAACTAGATGCGGGAACACTGTGCTCATAACTACTACATATTCTTATGCGGCAAATTTACTATCTAAAAACATTATCATTAATCATTACTATCCTGATGTAGATTCTCATTCCCAATTTTCGGTTTCAAAATATACTATCTGCCCAATTTTGCATTAAAATCTCCTAACATAATTTTCGTATAGTAGTTAGGAAAATGATTGAATACTTGTTTTATTTCTCATAAAAACTCTCATTTTAAACATCACTTTTCTCCCCAGTTCTTGCATGCTCATTCAGAACAATGATATTATACCAGCGACCTCTCAAACTATTTATGACCTCCTACCACTAACAAACACTACTCTCTTAACCGCCGATCTATTCTGTGTTGTACCAAATATCCTGCACCCACTTGATGATTTTCGTTTCTTTTACCATAGAAAAAATATAATTCCCTTCTATTACAGTGCGAAAATTTTCCCATCTAACTTCCTATACACCCAATAAATCTAATTTTACATTGCTGAGTATCTAAACTTAGAGTAAACCAATCCGATGTGTTTAACATTGCATTTTAAAAGTCTGGACCTAGTATTCTTATAGCGATTGATGGTACCAGCTTGACATGCTAGCAACTTAACTTAGAGTTAGACATCCCGATGTGTTTAATACTTTTATCCTGTTCATTATCCGGCTACTCTCCTTAAGTAACTCTCACTCTTACTGGCTCCTCACATTCCACATACCAAATTTTATATTCCTTTTCCATAGATTATTTTGTTCCAAATCAGTCGAAGGCCGAAACAATTGTAATGCTTCCTACCAAGGCCAGTTTTGTGGTAAGCAGTTCTTAGCACCTCACACAAACACCAAGCTGGAGGACTGCCCCTTGTCGGATGTTCGCGACTGCTTATTCAAAATATTCGCAGCTGCGAGCCATATCGGAGGCCGTTTCTTCATCCAACCTCAGGAAATGCCATAACTTAGTGACAGGGAACTTCTCGAAATGGAGGTCAATTTTCATATCTCTTAAAAAAACCACGTAATTTGATTAGTTTCAATAAATTTCTATGATGCATTTGCCTTTATAAGCTACAAGCCTACTTCAGCGGATTTAGGAGCAGCATGATTTTGTCAATTATCTTCAAAAACAGGAGACGTCACGCTGTAACAACCAATGAAAATGTGCTTCATTTGGCAGAATTTGGAAGATCACATCGAATTCTGTATTGGTGTATTCCTTTTTGATGTCGGCCATTATCGTGTATTGCATGTTTGGGGAGAGACTGTCACAACAGGTAAGAATAGTTAAGCTTCTTCAGACAGATTTTAGTGTATGTCTTCCTTAGAGTCAATTATTATAAGAATACACCTGGATGACACGTGTGTTTCTTGGACGTAAGTTTATTAATGAATGTAAAAAGCAATAGCAATGCGTAATCATCCATGATATCACATTTCAGTCTCTGGACATTTTTAACTTGTATAAGTGCATCATTTAATTTAGCTAACGTCAATACATGCAATTCCAAACTGTTACATAAAAGTCAGTCTCACGTTCACAGTGATGTGACTGAAATATAGTCAACTGAATATTCTGAACATTGTTGGCATATCAAAAACACTTGCCCCACAAATTAGTGAGCAACAATAATTTGTGAGCTACGGAATATTACATAACTGTCTATTTTTTATTGAACATCGCACAACCTATCCGTATGATGCAGAAAGCCATAACGGCCTGTTTATCGTATACACAGTAGTTGTGGATATATTAGCAAGACATGCAAAGTACGAATGACGTAACAGGGATACATGGTCCATTAACCACTCTTACTTTGAAAAAACTAAGAATAAACAATTATGACTGTTTATGTTCATATTATTGCCTTACTTATCCAGTATATAAAGCGCATGCCCCGAATTATGTTGCCATCTGTGAACTGTCTGACTCTACATCTTTCCATCTTATCTCATACACGCCAATATATTTGTAAATATACTGAAAATAAAAGTGGTGTTTTGATTTTCTCTACAACTTCATCTAAAACATTTCTCACTCTAACAGCTGAGCGATATATTATCAGACACGTACACAAATCTGCCCGTTACACTTGTCATGCGTTAAAAAATTATAATTTTATTGTCAAATTTAAAATTCAAGTAAAAAATATCATGAAAACACTTTCTGTGGAGCCCGAGTTATTTCATGAGAATACAGAGATGGGACAGAGACAGACGGACATACATTACGAAACTGGTGTTTTCTCTTCGCAAATCTGCGAACGCGATGCGGAAAACTAAAATCTAGCACCGCAATTTGCGAGTACTGGTAGGAACTCGGATAAGAAAGAAATTTTTGGAATTCTTGGATAAATAGACCTAATATGAAACATTATTTCCGTTCTTTCTTGCTTCACAATTCCTTACTTTTCCCTCACAAAGTGAACACAAATTAAATAAGAGACAAAGGGGATTTTAATATTTGCGTTGTTTTGGACGTGTGTGAAATTTTTCTGTCTCTTATTAAATTGAAGGTCATACACTCCGTTTCTAATGGGAACAGGATTCTGTGTATAAAACGTGAAGAATATAGGAACATTAAGACAGAGGTGGAAAACATTGTATAGGAGGACTGGTCAGCATTGTGCTAAAATGGCCTGATAAAATTAGGATATTATGACATAAAAAATAAAATTTAAACATCCAACTGGAAAACGTGAATCCAGTCTTTGCTGCTGAGTGTCGCTACTGTGCGTTCCCTATACCTGGGACGACCTTCCATGAAGCCTCCTGCCTGCTGTTCCTGAGGCCAACAGTTCAAAATTCGAAAAGGATGTGATTGCCACTCGCTCCACGTCTCGTATACCATATCTAGCTAATCATGCTAACCGTGTATCAGTGCACGTAACTCCTGCTAACAATTAGGTTCATCTGGCTGGTATTTGTGACGAAGGATTCGCTGCCGTAGTTAAGAAGAAGAGGAATAAACCAGGCGATCTTCCCAATTTATTGAAATATGTAAAAGTAGACCACTTTTAGTCGGTCCGACCAGGTCCTGTGTACCGGTAGTATCTAAGAAACCCAAATTAAAATCAGATTGTTTATAGTGCCTTTGTCCAGATGTACCGGCGTCAGAAATTGCATTTTTTTGCATGGACATTTGCAATTGTCCTACATTATTTGCAGCAAGTTAAAATAAAAAAATAATAGTTCTCACATTTTAATGTGTCTGTCACGCACGACGACTTTACCTTACAAATGACAACGCCGCCTGGTCAAACGGCTCCTTAAATGCATCTTTTTTGAGCGTTTTAATCCTGAACAGCTATAATACTCGGAATGTCACGATAGAACTTCTAAGACCACAAAGATGCTCGACCCTCTCCTACTGTTAACTCTCCTAGTAACTGTACAGCAGAATAAATTGTTTCCATTAGTATTTCTAGGGCTGGCACAGGAGGCGCCTGTCCTAGCGAATAGTGCACAAATCTCTCGCGAATGTTAATGCAGACATCTTATCTTCTATTTCACATATTTAAACGTTTACATCAACACTTCCCTGGACTCGGGACAAAAGCTTCTGAACTACTTACATGTTGTCTGTCTGTGCCAAACCTGCCAAAATATGTTGTGTATTAATTACAATCTATTTCCCGAAACCTGCTTAGTTTGTACAACTGACAGTGCCAGTGAGGCCAAATTACAAGAAGGGAGGTGCCTTAATTGCTATATCTGATAGAGTTTCAAGCGGGTACTAACTATTGACTTAACAGAAATGGTTGAGTAACGGGTTGGGGGTAAAATAGCAACATTTCAATGCTTTAGTATATTAATTTGTGGACAGGGTAGCGTGGCCGGTATAGGAACTGCCTATGGGCAAGACGGTCCGGGGATCGAATCCCGGTGGGGAGAGATTTTCCACACTTCCCCAGACCGGCCCTGAGACCCACCCAACCTCCTGTAAAATGAGTACCGTGTCTTTCC
>JGI24700J35501_10930048_pt1 | contig 11194 bp, 8 predicted proteins | sample TergutTh196P1_FD_35501 | JGI IMG/M metagenome (IMG submission 35501) | reverse complement strand
TGAGGAGTTCCAGAGATGTTTCGAACAATGGAAACAGAGATTGGATAAGTGCATATCATCCAATGGAGAGTACTTTGAAGGCGACTAATGAATTTTTGTAATTTTTTAAATAAATCAATCACTATTGCAAAAAATCTCGTTTTTTTTGGGTCCCCCCACGTATATGTGATGTCCTGTCACGCACAAATTTTGCTGTTGTAACTGCTGTTATGATTCTTTTATGTACAAAAAATTCCATCTCTAATTGATTTTCATTATCTTTTTCATAGAGAAACTAAAACCTTTTGCTCCATCAATGCCTTCTTTGTCCCAGCTGACCTCCTATACTCCCTCTAAAATAATCTATGAGTTGCTAATTCTGTGGCCACTGTCTTCAGTGACACTGGCCTATACAGGCTCTTTGCATTCAACAGTTCTAATCTTGTCCATTTTCTGTTGCTCAGGTAGTTCTTGCGGATCAGTCCAGGTCCGAAGCTTTAGCTTTATGAAGTGTTTAATATGGCAAGGAGCTGTCAGCATCTGGCCCATACTAAAAGCCAGATCATCACCCCTTTTTGGCCATTCTTGATGCTCATTCAATAGGTGTGATGCTTTAGCACAGGAATAACTGTATCTTGTATTCAGTCATTAAAGTAAAGATAGTCAAATGTAATAATATTTTTACCTTTACATGCAGATTAATGTAGTTTATGAATGTTTCTAACAACTGTTGAATGATGTAGAACTTATTAAATTCTTAATGCCAGAATGCATATATATATGCGGGAAGCACCAGACCCTGTTTGGCTTGTAATTTGTACCAGAATGTTCCAATTTGAAGAATAAGTTACAAGTTTTGCATATGACTTGGCAGCAAATTTCACAAAAAAATATGCCTTTACGAACCCAGGTTTAGTGGAATTTGCTCTCATCAGTTAGAATGCAGAGATCTGTTAATGTGACAGTGATGTTGAAAGGCATGTTCTTTGATAGCTGGGCCATCATTCAACAGAACAGGAAAGCATGTCATCAAGAATCACTTGTACAAGACATTGTCCACTGTTTGTAGGAAGCTATCCACTGTGTCTGGTGCTTGTAAACTATTGATCCACCTTGACAATGTATTGACTACTTAGTCTCTTTTGGTACTGGAATGTTTAAGAATTGTGTCGGTGTGCTTCCACAGCCTTACTTCTCTTGTGAACCAGTACTGTTAACAGGAGCCTTTTAAAGGGGTTCATATTTCAGTGAGCAGAAAGGAGTGAGATAGGCTGTGACATCAGAAAGGAACTGTGCATTCTGAGGGTGGTGAGCAGGAATGCATCTGCAAGTGATATGGCCATTGATAGCAATGTATGACAGCGGAAAGAAACTGCATATATAGGTGTGTGGGAATGTGTGTGGCACTGATATGGACACAGATAGGACTGTGTGACATCTGAAGGGAACTGTGTACTTTGAGAGTGGTATACTGGAATGCATTTGACAGTGTTATGGCCACTGAAGGGAATGGGGTGTTTTGAGAATAATGTGCAGGATCACATTTAGTAGTGGTATGTTCTCTGGTACAAATGTGTGACAGTTGAAGGGAACGAAGTACTTTGAGAGAAGAGTGCAGGAATGCATGTGATAGTGGTATGGCCGCTGGTAGGAATGTGTGACAGTTAAATGGAAATTAGTGCTTTTAGAGTGGTGTGCAGGAAAGTGTCTATCAGTAGTATGGCCGGTGGTTGAAATGTGTGACAGCTGAAGTGCATTGGTTACTTTGAAAGCAGTGAGCAGTGAAACCTGCTGTGATAGGTCAGTCCACATGGGTGAAATTCATGAGCATTCTATCTTTACAGTATATGTATAAATGTTTTTAGTATTATTTAAACCACTGTAACTGTCTTTATGTGTTATAAAACATGATTGTGCTTGCTGTATTTGACATTTGTAGATATCTTGTTTACACCTTTCTTATTTAACATATTTTGTCCCTTAAGGTTTTGTTTCGTGAAGATTGCACCGCTGATGAATTGATTGATGTAATTTCTGCAAATCGTGTTTACCTCCCATGTGTTTATGTGTACAACAAAATTGACCAAATATCAATAGAAGAAGTGGACAGAATTGCTCGTCAGCCAAATAGTGTAGTAGTAAGGTAAGTAGCATTAACTGCAGTCTTCTGCTGCTGGATGTCTGCAGAATTGGTACATAATTTGAATGTTTTACTTTGGTGTTATCACAGATGCTTGTGATGTGTGTGTTCTGCGTAACAGATAAAAAGAACTGAGTCCAATCAGAATAAGAATTTCATCCCTTAGAATCTTGTGTATTCTTTGCACAAAGTGAAGTGAATGCTCCGAAATTACTGAGTGGATATTGATGAAATAAAGTGTTACAGTCTATACATATATCAGCTGGGGAACTTGATCTTGATTTGTCAGTCTAATATAATCCTGGCGTGCACAAAACTCCAACTGAGCTTTATTGAAATCCTCATGATAGTTCATTATAAAGAAACTCACTAAATGACATGTAATATCAAGTTTTATTTTGAACATATTTTGTTACATTAAATATTTAGAAAAGGGTAATGGAAATTAACTCTTTGGAGATGGAGTTAAATCGCCTGTGTAAATTTCCACTGGACAGAGTTAATTTCAGACTTTTAAATAATTCTGTAAGCTTTTGTTGTAACATTACCTCAGGAAATATTCAAAAGAATATGATGAAGTGAGAATCGTATCACAAAAGAAGAAAGGAGAATTTAACAAAGTAGGTCCTGTTATGTAATATCTTAATACATGCAACAAAAACTAACACTTTAATTTATAAAAATGAAGGCATGTGGCATATATTTTTTACTTGTGTTCACTGTAAAACTTGCCAGATTTGTATCTGTATTGCTTAAACTCTGAAGTGTTCACAGTGCGGTATTCTTGAGCACATAGAACACACAATCAAACTCACATTAACTCACATAGTGTCCATGCATACACTCCTTGAGCAGAACACGCAAAACATCTTGAGCTATTGCTCTACACAAACCGGTGATCATTTTTCATCAGTACTAGACACTATACATTATTACATGCTTCATCTATAACATTGCTCACTAAGTGTACACTGAAAAATCAATGAGAAATCTTAGTCCCTCAAAATGACAACAGAGTCTGGTTGTTATAGAATGGTTAGGTGAAGCAGGTGAAGAAACAACTTTTTTGTCCATGTGTAAGCACACTGATTCATTGAACAGTTCTTTTTATTCCATCTTCCATGTCAGTGTTTTGTAACTTCAAACAATGGCTGGATTGATGGTGTTGCCATATTTGTTCTTGAAGTTGCCTACTTGCATTTGGTGTTCATTAGTATGTATACATATCTCTTGGCATTCTATACCACTAAAGTCAAGTTTCCTATGAGTCAGGGTTGCATGTTACTCCATTTCCATTTTAGTATTTTATGTCCAGACTCATGTGACATGCCACTGTGGTTTGGATGGACTGGGCCCCAACATTTTATTTTTAGAGTAATCAGATCTTCAAATAAAGAAGGATAAGAGAAGAAATTGTCCTTAAACAACGTATGTTCAACCGTCGATCTACTACATAAATATTACATAGTGAGGAGTTTTTGGCAGCAACATGCAGAAAACATTAAGCAACTGTTGTGTACAATTGTGTACTCCCTGAGGATGGCCATTGATACCTGAAACATGTAGGAGCTGGTGTGTTGTAATGTTGTGACTTTAATAAAACTGTGTGCATTTGTTGGTTTGAATCATAGTAAGTGAACACTGTGAGGATTGTCATACTGACTGAAACTTGTATGAGCACTGTACTGTTACAGATAGGCCTGTGGGTTTAACAAATAACAGCTTTTATTGACACTACAGTTGAAACAATTGAAACAGTCAGTAATTAAAACAGAACACTCTCAAGAATTTCAGGAATCACTCACAAGGAATTACCTTGCACTCATACATTCAGTACTGCAGGCTCATAGCCATATCTACAATTTGCTTAATTCTGTTGTCTACTGATCCTCACAGCACTAACACCGGTCTCAAACACAGTTCTTCACAAATTCACTTCTCCACTATGCAACACATTATGCAGTTCTGCAGTTAACAATCTCCCTTGACTCTGTAGTCTACACTCCTTGCTGTGCTATGCGCAACACACTGCCACATCGTAACACAACTGAAGTCAGTCTTCTGGAAGCATTTGGCACTCTGTCTCTTTCTCTTTGTCTGTTATAGCTGTAACATGAAGCTGAATTTGGACTACTTACTGGAACAACTCTGGGAATACCTGTCTCTTATTAGAGTATACACTAAGAAACCAGGCCAGCCTCCAGATTTTGAAGATGGCCTCATCTTGCGTCGTGGTGTAACAGTAGAACATGTATGTCATGCTATCCATCGCACACTTGCTGCTGCATTTAAGTATGCACTTGTGTGGGTGAGTTTTTAAGAGTGGTTGAATTAGCAAGTATTTGAGGATAATTTCTAGAATAATGTGTGTAACTTTTCTTATGCTTTAGCAACTGGAAAATGTTTTGCATGCTGATAATATACTACTATATGGTGAAAAGATATTTCAGAACTTCAGGAGACTTGTTTGGAGGGTTCAACGAAGGTTCTGGTAATTTCTGACGAATGTTAAGTCCAAAGATTATTTTATTTTCATAATCCTTTCATATATGCACACCAGACTTTTAAAACACTGGATGAGAAAAAGCAGTTTATTCATACTGTGTAATTTTGCTGCTTAACATCATGCTACAGAAAATAATAATGACAAGAAGTTACCAATCAATAATGACCTTAGTATATGCAGAGATGTTCTGCAATTTCTGTGGCAAACCAGTGAGGAAATAGTGGGAAATACAATATGTGTGTTGCAGAATAGTTTAGAAGAGTCAGACTTGCAAATAGGCTCTGGAAACACTGCTCATATAATTTATCTAATTCCTTTCAGTATTTTATCATGTTCTGTTTTAACAGCTCAAAATGAAAACCCTTTAAGGAGAATTTTGGTTTCAGGATTACAAAAATGTTACATGGAGCTGAATTTGGTTACTTTAACAGTTCTCTGACATTGACAATTATTTGTTGGCCTAAAATCACTTTACTGAAGGTGTTATGTGGGTAACTGATTATGCAGTGAAGAATCGTACTGTACAGACAAATATTTGGTCTTCTGTGACAAACATACTGCCCTAAACATTCTAAAATTTCAAGGTAGAATGTTTGGTTTTTGTGTGTTTGGGAGGACCAAGTTTAGGTGGGGTAATATGAATACAGCAGTTCAGCATGACTTTTACATTTGTGCTGCTCTTGGTCACAAAGAGTGAATATTTTCATTACACAATTTGGTGTTTTGTTTCTGGGTTATATCTAGGCATTCCATTTGCCCCAGTTTTCCTGGGACAATCCTATTTTTATGGGGTTGAAAGATCTTTGTCCCAGCAGCCTGCAAAATTTGGTTCAGGATGCCAAATGTTCCTTGGTTTCCAAGTCATAATAACTGTATGTTTCTGACAATGCATATGAAAATTCTGACTTTCCCACGGTGTAAGAAATCATCTGTATGAGGAGGAAAGCCATCAGCCAGCTATGAACATGAAAGAATAGAAGTGGGGGAGGAAGATGTGTAGATGAGGGATTATAGAATCTGGACTAAGATGTGAAAGGAGGAGCAGTTACGTAAAGAAAAATCCGTAAGTGAAGTGAGTGTCTGAGTTTGACCAGTAGTCTTTTTATTATTTCATGTCATAATTCTTTATCTGACTTATCTTGTTGTAATAATATCATTAAGTTACTGTTTTTTTTATTGCTGACAGGTTTAAATTTGTATCTTCTACTCCCCTTCCCTATCATCTAAATTGTCACAGTTTTTGGTTTTTAAACATGTGGGATCCATAGTCATATCAGATGAGTCTGATTCTTTTCCAAATTTTAGGTTCTTCCAGCAGTCTTGCTGAAGATTCTGTACAAATTTCGTTTCTCCTGGGTTTTGATGAAGACTGACTCTCAAAAGGCTATTTAACACAAAACTAATGAAGCTTTTAGTTGTGTGCTGCAATGTGCTAGCTTACCAATGTTGCCAGTTGCTGCTCAAGAACATTTAATTTAGTAGTTCCAATTGTAGTAGTTTTGGTGTATCATTAAGTAGTGGAATTTCTCAGTGGATATTTTGAAAATAGATTTTTTCACAGTGATTTTTATATTTTCTTTCCTTGTGCAGGGAACTAGTACCAAGTACTCACCACAGCGAGTTGGTGTACATCATGTTATGCATGATGAAGATGTAATTCAGATTGTGAAGAAGTGAAGCTGTATTCACAACTCCGTTGTTGCTGTGTAGTCTTCCGTGATACGACGTGTGGGGAAGAAGGCAATAATACTGAATTCTAAATCTGCACAGGTGCAGGGAAATTGTATCTTTAAAAGGTCCTGGTGTACAAAATAACTAATTCCGTGATAGAGTGACGTTTGTGAAAATCTAGTAGTTCCTCATCTAGTCAAGAAATCCTCGATATGATATGGAATCTGAAGGTTCTTTACTTTGTTCACAGGAGCCCACCTGTCCTGAGCCAGATTAATCCAGTGCACAGTCTCCCATCCATTTCTTTAAGATCCATTTCATGCTCAACATAAACTTATTAAGGTTGCTTAACATTATGTTTATCATTGTGTTTAGTGACAGATATCATATGTTTCCTTGGTGTAAAGGTAATAAAATACTTGTTACAATAGGTACTCATAATATCAGAAAGTCATGAAATATGTAGCCACATCTGTCCCCTAACTAATAATTTGCAAATTATGGTTGGGGGAGCTTGGCCAAACTCTATCACACAGTTTTACATTGAGTTTTGTAAAACAAGTCAAGAATAACACCCACTTTACTACGAGACTCACATACATTTCTGTGCACATCTTGAGCATAAGTGGGACTTAACTTGTCAAGTACTGGAGTGAAAATGAAAGTTGCAGATGAGAATAAAACACACACTCTGTGCCCAAAATGGTTATCATATAAATATGAAAGTAACAAATAATAATTAAAATTATTACCATTTGTAGCATTGTTTTAACCAAGAAGGTAAACATTTTTTCATAATCATGTAACTTTATGTACTTGCCTGCAACTATATATATCATGGGTGTACAAGGAAGACCAACTAAGTCTTCCTTGGTTGAAAAGTGAGATTTTTGAACTAACAAGTCTGTATCTGTCACCTCCTTGTTCGAAAAAATCCTATAATTCCATTTACGAATTATTAACAATGATACATACAACTTAGTTTTTGCTGTGTGCAGGAAAGCTAGCTTGCTGACAAAACTTTTATATTAATTTTTTGTGGAACTGCTTGCTGGACTTAGTGGAGTTCCCTTATATGTCCATAACATCATCCATCCTTTACTATTCTTATCTCATCCTGTATTTGCTGCACACCAGCAGTTTCCACAGCTGAAGTGGGTATAATTTATATATTATTTTACAAACAAGTTCTAAGTGCAGTGGAGTTGCCTGACACTTTGTGCATAGTGGTGACTTTCCTTGCTTTGAAATGGTGAGAAATCCCTTTGGGCCACTAGAAGTCTCAATCCCTAGGTATGACAACAGTGTTGTTCCAACATCCTACAACTGTTATGTTGCATTAAATGACAAGTTCATTTTGATGCTACAGCTTTGTCAAGTGTTTCCTAATCTAGTAATGTATATGGTTTATACCATGGTCTTTTCTGTGTATTTTAAGGATCCCTGTCTTGGTTTATTGCAGTGGATTTACTTATGGTTCCTTTTATTGTTTTCTTTCACCACCTGCACATGTGGTTTTATGGTTTCGCTGCACTTATTTGTCCTGTCAGGTTTTGATTAACTTTTTCCAATGTGGTTGCTACCTTATTCTGTTGAGGTCACCTGTATACTGTCCTGTATTGTTGTTCTGATGCATTGTTTACTCCCAGCATTCCCTTCTTCTAGCAATAAATTGAAAGGTGCTTTGGATTTTAGAGTATTTTGCTCCTTTAGGATGCTGCCTTATTCTTGTGTTTGTATATGTGGAATTTTTCATAGATACCCAGCAGACGGCCTGTGGTTTGTAGTGGTATGATTCTGGTATGTGTCACATGTTTCCACATTTGTATATTATTCTCAGGATGGTGTTTCTGAATATTTTTGTCAATATCCTTATGTGGTTACAGACGTAAGTAATTTTGCAAATTGTGTATTACTCATTCCTGCACTTAAGTGCACCTGTTGGTTGATGTATTACTACATGAACATTGCTTATATCTGTCTGTGTGTTTATTTTTACTGTGTTTTCTTGTGTTATGTTCTTCACAGCTAGAACCTGGGATGTCAGAGTTGTGTTGAACAGCATGAAAATCTATTGAACTAAAGCTTGGTTACATTTAGTTTATGTCCTGAATATGTATTCCTTAACTTGCTCACAGACCTCTACAGTCCAGTCCAGTCCAGTCCTGAGTATTGTCATCCCTGAGTTATGTATAAGGTGTGATCAAAAACTACGGTGAATGCTGCTGCCAAGTGCAATCCAACGGAAAGGCAGGGATATTCAATACAGGAAGTGGCACGTCGAACCTTAGTAACAGTGTGTGACAAGTTTCCTCTTGTTCAGTGCAGTCAGTCGGTTGTGAGCTATGGTTGAGAGAAGGTGTGTTTTAAAGTGTGCCGTAAATCGTGGATCACGAGCAACGCATTAACTTGAAATTTTGTTTCAAACTGTAAAAAAGTGCTAAAGAAACACACAGAATATTAAAATTAGTTTATGGTGATGCTGCAGTGACGATGAAGACGATGTACAAGTGGTTCGAGTGATTTCGTAATGGTTGTGAATCGGTTGAAGAGGAGGAGAGATAGGGACGTTCTTCAACATCAAAAACCCAAGAGAATGTTTAAAGAGTAAGTGAAATAATTCAATCAAACAGGCAATTGACTATTAGGGAAATTTCTGAGGGTCTGAACATCTCTTATGGTTCTGTTCAAAACATTTTAACAACTGATTTGAACATGAGGCGAGTGAGTGCGAGATTTGTTCCATGTGTTGTGATGGTCGAACAAAAGCAACAGCGTTTGTCAATTTCATTGGAGTTGCACGATCGTGCCACTTCAGATTCCAGCTTTTTAGGAAATGTCATCATGGGAGATGAAACTTGGGTCTGTGGTTATGATCCTGAGACCAGGGTTCAGAGTTCACAATGGAAATCGCCCATTTCTCCTCGTGTGAAAAAAACGCTTCAATCAAGATCCAACATCAAGGTGATGATGATTGTGTTTTTTGAACTTGATGGAATTGTGTGAGCTGAGTTTGTACCCAGGAAAACTACGGTGAACTCTGAATATTATAAGGGTTTATTAGAGCATTTAAGAAACAATGTGCGTAGAAAACGACCTGAGAAATGGGCAGACGGTTTCATCCTCCATCATGACAATGCTCCGTGTCACACATCGTTTCTGGTACGGCAATTTCTGTCAAATAAAAATATTATGGTATGTCCTCATCCACCTTGTTCACAGGATCTGGCACCGTGTGACTTCTGGCTCTTCCCCAAAGTCAAAATGACCATGAAAGGTAAACGTTTTGAATTGATTCAGGACATTGAGGTAGCCACGACAGCACAACTAAAGACACTCATGAAAGAGGACTTCCAGAACTGCTTCGGAAAGAGGCAAGAACGATGGGATAAGTGTGTTCAAAGCGAGGGGGAGTATTTTGAGGGGGATTAATGGCAATGTGTCTTTTACTGTAATAATTTTTTTTTTAAATTTAAACATTCACTGTATTTTTTGATCATACCTCGTATTTCCTACTTTAGAATGTCTTGAGTTTCAAACAGACCTGATGTGGCAAATTAATGTCATGCAAATGGCCTTTCACCAGTCAGCATTTGGTTTTCTGGCTACCTTGTGGCCCAGGATTCCATCTGGACATACCACATATACGTCTGACCCAATGAGTCATCTTGTGTTGAGGAGTTCTGAGTGCTCTGTTCAAAACATTTCTTGGCACTTCTAGTGCCAGTGGTCACCTTATGGCCTCAGAACATGTATTTTCCTTAAAAGAGGACATAAGTCATTTAGATTTGTTGCAAGAGATCTATTATATTGCTGTCAAAAGTTATCTGTATGGTGTCTTTTTCCATGAACTTTGGTAAATATGAATACCACACTGTGAGTGAACGATGTATGAGGAGCGTGTAGATGGATTGTCTGTAATCTTGGTTTGAATAACATTTTTTATATATTTTAATAGTCCCAGTGGTGGTTCATTACTGAGGTGAGGTACTTTGCAAGGGTGTAGGTTGGTGGGCCATTGCAACTGATTTCTTTTTGTGGATCCCTGACACCCTGTATAAACTTTGAGGGCAGCAACATTAGCATTATCTATTCTGTTTGGCAGCATTTTCTGCTCCTGATCTTTTTGTGATGGTTACAGTTTTCTTTCTATCTTGCTTGTTACATCTTTGTGAAGCACCTTGTAGGCTGTGTTACTGAGTAGTGCGTCACAGTCAGTGCTGAAGAGCATGTGTGATACTGAACTTCTTCACACACCCCTCCACTCATGATCTGCACATATGTTGCATGGCCTCCTAATAGAACATGCCCATTCAACCCGTTACATGGTGCGGGCCACTTCAGCAAAATTTGGACTGCATGTGGCAGTATGAAATTCAGTATACAGAATAAGGAATGATTAAGTTTAAATATAATTATTCAAATAATTTTACATATGCATTTTCTATGCATCATGTGCAATAAAAATATAATAATAATAATAATAATAATAGGAAAACTAATAAAAAATACACCTCACACCATAGCAAGCCTGTTGCTATTTTCAATACATTTTTATTAAGTGAATTGTTAATGTATGTCCCAATAAATAAACAGATCATGAGTTTTGAAAGTTGCTTCAGCATTCTACCTTGGCTTTTCCAGGGAAAGGGTTAACAGACCTTTTCTCTTAAAGTTTTTTATACACCAATGAATATACAAGTGATTGTCTTAAAAACAATATTAAAAATTACATTAAAATAGCTCCGACATGTTTCAGTGTATCAGGTACTATTGTAATGAAATTAGGGGGGGTTTGTAACCCGCCGATTTCACCATTGTAGTGATTAGGGTGGTTGTGACCACCGAAGCCACTGCTTTGTAGTGCCTCTTGGGGATAGCGCTTCTATCTCAATGTT